>Ga0076930_100049_pt1 | contig 202457 bp, 178 predicted proteins | sample HotLakConsoUCCRE_FD_71149 | JGI IMG/M metagenome (GOLD analysis project Ga0076930, IMG submission 71149) | Hypersaline microbial mat communities from Hot Lake, Washington, USA - Hot Lake Consortium UCC-RE (version 3) (version 3) ...
CACCCCGTCCTTGCCGAAGTGCCATGAACAGAATCATGCAACTGATCCGCGCCGGTATCCCCAATCTGGAACCCGAGTCATTCTGCCGCACAAAATGTGTACCAACCCTAGTTTCCTCGGACAGGAGGCTTCTCCATGACACCGGATCTGGCCGGCAAGCGCGTCCTCGTCATCGGCGGTGCGACGGGGATCGGCGCCGCCGCCTCGCGCGCCTTCGCCGGCGTCGGTGCCAGCGTCTACGTGCACCATCACGAGGGATCGGCGGAGGCGGCCGAGCTGCTGCGCGAGATCGAGGCCGCCGCCGGGGACGCCACCGGCGGCGCCGCCGACCTCCTGGCGCCGGGCGCCCCCGCCGCCCTCGTCGACCGGGCGGCGGAGGCGCTGGGCGGCCTCGACATCCTGGTCGACAACGCCGGGAGCATGGTCGCGCGCCGACCATTGGCAGAGATCGACGACCCGTATGTCGATGCGGTGTTCGACCTCAACTGCCGACAGCTGATCCACGCCTGCCGCGCCGCCGTGCCACATCTGCGTGCCGCGGGCGGCGGGTCGATCATCACCGTCTCGTCGGTCTCGGGGCGCAACGGCGGCTCGACCGGGTCCAGCATCTATTCCGGCGCCAAGGCCTTCGTCGCCACCTTCACCCGGGCCTTGGCAAAGGAATTGGCGGGCGACGGCATCCGGGTGAACTCGGTCAGCCCCGGCACGATCCATACCCGGTTCCACGACGAATTCTCCACGCCGGAGAAGCTGGAGCAGACCCGCGGCACGATTCCGATGCAGCGCCTGGGCGTCGCGCAGGACTGCGCCGGCGCCTTCCTTTGGCTGGCCTCGGACGCGATGGCCGGCTACGTCACCGGGCAGGTGATCGAAGTCAATGGCGGTCAGTTGATGCCCTAGGATTTCGGCAAGCACCGCCTCCGTCGAACGCAAGTGCGGCCGCCGGCGTTCTCGTCAGGTCAGGCAGGGATTCGCCGCGCGGGACGCGCCATCTGCCGAACCTGGACAGGAAAGGGGCGTCGGCATGAGCGATGGCGGGAAGACTCTGGTCGTCGGCCTGGACAGTTCGACCACGTGGGCGCGGGCGGTTGCCTGGACCGCGACCGGCGAGGCCGTGGCAGCCGGACGGAGCCCGATCCCCCTCGCCCACCCCACCCTCGACCGGTACGAGCAGGATCCCGAAGACTGGTGGCGGGCCGCCGCCTGCGCGATCCGCAGGGTGACCGACTCCGTCGAGCCGGAGCGCATCGCCGGGCTGTCCATCGCGCACCAGCGGGAGACCTTCGTGCCGCTGGATTGCCAGGGCGCCCCGGTCCGGCCGGCGATGGTCTGGCTCGACCGCAGGGCCAAGGACAGCGTGGAGCCGCTGGTCCACCGGCTGGGGGCCGAGCGGCTGCTGCTGATCTCCGGCAAGCCGCCGGACGTGACGCCCAGCCTCTATCGCTGGGAATGGATGCGCCGGCACGAGCCGGAGGCATTCGCCGCCACCGCGGTCTTCGCCGATGTCCATGCCTGGCTCACCGCGCGGCTGACCGGTTCGCTGGGCACCAGTTGGGCCTCCGCCGACCCGAGTGGCGCCTTTGATATCGCCGACCAGCGGTGGTCGGCCGAAATCCTGGCGGCGCTGGAGCTGGACGAAACCCGGATGCCGCCGGCGCACCGGCCCGGAACGGTGCTCGGCGAGGTGACGCGCGACGCGGCCGAAGCGACCGGGCTCAAGTCCGGGACGCCGGTCATCGCCGGCGGCGGCGACGCGCAATGCGCCGCCCTGGGTATCGGTCTGGCCGGGACCGCCGGCCGAGACGCCGCCTGCCTGATCCTCGGCAGCGCCGTCGTCACCGCCGTCCATTTCAACCGACTGAGGAGCGATCCCGCCTGGCACACCCTCGGCGCGGCGTCCGGCGACGGCTTCGTCCATGAGAGCTGCCTCAGGACCGGCGGGACGGTCCTCGACTGGTTCGTCGGACTGGTCGGCGGCGATCGCGCAGCGGCGGACGGGCTGCGCGCCGACCTGGAAGCCGCCGCCGCCGAGGTGCCGCCGGGCGCGCGCGGCCTGATCCTGCTGCCGTGGTTCGCCGGCGCCATGACGCCGAACTGGGACGCCGACGCCCGCGGCGTCTTCTTCGGGCTCACCGCCGATCACGGGCGGGGCGAGATGTACCGCGCGCTGCTGGAAGGCATCGCGCTCGACGTCGCGATGGGGCTGGCGCTGATCGAGGCCAAGACCGGTGCCGTCGTCCCCGCCTGCGTCGCCGTCGGCGGCGGGGCGGCCAGCACGCTCTGGTGCCGGATCATCGCGTCGGCGGCCGGCCGGCCGGTGCGGCGGTCGGCGACGACCGAACCCGCCGCGCTGGGCGCCGGGATGTGCGCGGCGGTCGGCTGCGGCCTGCACCCCGACATGGCGAGCGCCGCCCGTGCGATGGCCGGCCCCATCGTCGACACGATCGACCCGGACCGCCGCTGGGCCGAACGCTATTCGGAACTCGCCCGAATCCAACGAGATCTCTATCCGGCGGTCGAGGACCTGTACGGCCGGCTGGCCCGATTCGCCGAGCAGAACGACTGAAACGCGGAAATGCCCTGGGGAAATTCCCGAGATGATGGAACCATCAGTTCGGGCAAGACGGCCCAATCTTCAAAGGTCCAGAGCAATCTGCGGCCGTTGGGGCGCAGGTTGTTCTAATCCCCCGCCTCCATCACCCGGCGGCGGAAGCCGTCGAGGGCGATGTCGTCGAACATCCGGCGCTCGGCCGCCCTGCGACGTTCCTGCAGGCGCCGGCGGCGGTCGTCGCGGGCGAGTTCATATTTCTTGAGCTCCTGGAACGCGGCTGCGATCTCGTCGCGCGCGGCCTCGACCTGGGCGGAGATCGACATCATCGACTGCTCCAGCCGCTTGCGCCGCGCCGTCGCCGCCTTGAGCCACGCGGCGAAGCCCGGCACCGGGTCCGGCGCCTCGCCGGCAGCCTCGCGCTCGCGGGCCACGTCCCGGTCCAGCTTCGCCATCTCGTCGGCGAGACGGTCTGCGAAGGTCTCGAGCTCGGCGAGCGCCCGGCGCTTTTCGTCGAGCTGCCACTTGTGCATCCGGATCAAGCCGTCGAGGTCCTTCATCACGCCGCCTCCGCCCGCGCCGCGGCGGCCGGCGCCGTCATGTCGAGGATCCTCGCCAGCGCGGCGTAGCCCTCGGCGAGCGAGGTGCGGTCGTCGCGGTGCTGGCCCAGGAACTGCTCGATCGGGGCGTAGTACCTGATCGCCTCGTCGATCTTCGGGTCGGCGCCCTTGCGATAGGCTCCCAGCCGGATCAACTCAGCCATGTCCTCGTAGGTGGCAAGCAGTTGGCGGGCGCGCGACACGATCGCCTGCTCCTCCGCCGAGTTGCAGCCCGGCATGGTGCGCGAGACGGAGCGGAGCACGTTGATCGCCGGATAGCGCCCGCGCTCGGCGATCGCGCGCTCCAGCACGATGTGGCCGTCGACGATGCCGCGCACCGCGTCGGCCACCGGCTCGTTGTGGTCGTCGCCTTCGACCAGCACGGTGAAGAGGCCCGTGATCGCGCCGTCGCCGGTGCCCGGCCCCGCCCTCTCGAGGAGCTTGGGCAGCTCGCTGAACACGGTCGGCGGATAGCCCTTGGAGGTCGGCGGCTCACCGGCGGACAGCCCGATCTCGCGCTGCGCCATGGCGAACCGGGTGATCGAATCCATCATGCACAGGACGTGCCGACCGCGGTCGCGGAAATGCTCCGCCACCGCCATCGTGGTGTAGGCCGCCTGCCGGCGCATCAGCGGGCTTTCGTCCGAGGTCGCGACCACGACGACGGAGCGGGCGAGCCCCTCCTCCCCCAGGTCGTCGGCGACGAATTCCTGCACCTCGCGGCCACGCTCGCCGATCAGGCCGATGACGTTCACATCGGCGGCGGTATAGCGCGCCAGCATCGACATCATCACCGACTTGCCGACGCCGGAGCCGGCGAAGATGCCCATGCGCTGGCCGCGGCAGCAGCTGACGAAGGCGTTGAGCGCCCGGACGCCGAGATCGATCTTGCCGCCGACCCGGCGGCGGGCATGCGCAGGCGGCGGCGGCGCGCGCAGCGGCTGGCCGGCGCGGCCGATCGGCAGCGGGCCCTTGCCGTCGATCGGCTCCCCCAGCGCGTTGATGACGCGGCCGAGCCAGGCCTCGGTGGGATGGATCGCCGGCTGCGCCTCGACCACCCGCGCCCGACAGCCGAGGCCGACGCCGTCCAGGGCGCCGAGCGGCATCACCAGCGCCCGCTCGTTGCGGAACCCGACCACCTCGCACGGCACGATTCGGCCGCCCTTCGCCTCGATCAGGCAGCGCCCGCCGATCGCGAGCCGCCGTTCCACCCCACCGATGTCGACCATCAGGCCGTTGACCGCCGTGACGCGGCCATAGACGGTGCAGTCCTGGATCGCTGCCAGATCGTCGAGCAGGAGATCGATCGCCGTGGCCAAGGATGCCTTCCCCGCGGTTTCGGTGGTCCGGGCCTGACCCGCGAGGCCGGCTGGCGCCGGCGGCTGACCCGGATGACGCGCGCCAGCCTCTTTCGACTCGAGGCAGGCGGCCCTTGTGCCCGGATCATCCCCGGGCGCGGTTAACCCCGGGTAAATCGGCGGATCGAAGGATTTCTGCTTTTCAACTTCCGTTAACCTTCTGCTATTAACCTTGATTAACAGACAACAACCGACGGCTTGGATGGGGACCGAAGATGCGTGTGCTGCTCGTCGAGGATGACAGCGCGACGGCCCGCAGCATCGAATTGATGCTGCAATCGGAAGGCTTTGTCGCGGACGTGACCGACCTCGGGGAAGATGGGCTCGAAATCGGCAAGCTCTACGATTACGACATCATCGTCCTCGACCTCATGCTGCCCGACATGGACGGCTACGAGGTGCTGCGCCGGCTGCGCGCCTCGAAGGTCGATACGCCGATCCTGATCCTCTCCGGCCTGTCGGAGCTCGACCACAAGATCAAGGGCCTCGGCTTCGGCGCCGACGACTACCTGACCAAGCCATTCGACAAGCGTGAACTGATCGCCCGCATCCACGCGATCGTCCGCCGCTCCAAGGGGCATTCGGACAGCGTGATCCGCACCGGCCGGCTGGCGGTCAATCTTGACACGCGGACCGTGGAGGTCGACAGCCAGCCGCTGCACCTGACCGGCAAGGAATACGGCATCCTGGAGCTGCTCTCCCTGCGCAAGGGCACCACGCTGACCAAGGAGATGTTCCTCAACCATCTCTACGGCGGGATGGACGAACCGGAGCTGAAGATCATCGACGTCTTCATCTGCAAGCTGCGCAAGAAGCTGTCGACGGCCACCGGCGGCGAGAACTACATCGAGACGGTCTGGGGCCGCGGCTACGTCCTGCGCGACCCGCAGGGCGGCGTCGCCGAGGAGCAGAACGCCGACGCCCAGGTGGCGTAACTGCCGACGCGATGCCGTTTCTTGTTCGGTTTCGACATTTCTTGAGGTCATCCCCGCAACGGCGGGACCTCGAGGGACGACGCGCGTCGCGGCGGGAGCGCCCTTGCCCGGGAGGTGCCCGCCGTCGCGGGCATGACCTGCGTTTCGTGGGGCGGCGGACGGCCCGCGAGGCTGCACCGCCCGTCGCTACCCCGCCCGCCTCAGGCCGTAACCGGTCGGCACCGCCGGTGCGGCGCGGTTGCCGCCATTGCCCTGGGACAGCCGATAGATGCCGCGCTGGCCCTCCATCGGCTTGAACTTCTCGGTGATGCCGAGCACCGTCTCCGCGCCGCCGAGGAACAGCACGCCGTCCTCCGGCATGACCTTGGAGATCCGGTCCAGCACCTGGGCCTTGGTCGGCTGGTCGAAATAGATCAGCACGTTGCGGCAGAAGACGATGTCGAACTGCCCCAGCGCGCCCAGATCCTCCAGCAGATTGCCCTCGCGATAGGTCACCATGCGGCGCACCTCCGGGCTGATCTGCCACTTGTCGCCGTTCTGGCTGAAGTACTTGACCAGATGGGTGATCGGCAGGCCGCGCTGGACCTCGAACTGCGTATAGATGCCGGCCTTGGCCTTGGCCAGGATCTCGCTCGACAGGTCGGTGCCGACGATCTCGATGGTCCAGCCGCTCACCAGGGCCTTGTTCTCCAGCAGCAGCATCGACAGGGAATACGGCTCCTGCCCCGAGGAACAGGCGGCCGACCAGATCCGGATGCGCCGCTGGTTGGCGCGCCGGGCCATGATCTCCGGCAGCACGACGTCGCGAAACTGATCGAACGGCTTCACGTCTCGGAAGAACGAGGACTCGTTCGTCGTCATCGCCTCGGTGATGTCGCGCGCGAGCTTCTCGTCGCGGCGCTGACGCAGCGCGGCGGCGACCTCGTCCAGCCCCTTCAGGTTCCAGCGGCGGGCCACGGGCATCAGTCGGCTTTCCAGCAGGTAGGCCTTGTCCGGCGTGATGACGAGCCCCGAGCGCTGCTTCAGCAGCGTCTGGAACAGGGTGAAATCCTCCGGCTTGATCGCCATTAGCCCCTCGTATCCCTCAGGCAGCCGACCGCAGGGCGGCCTTGCGAATAAACGGTCCGATATCGCCGATCGGCAGGACGGCACTGGCCAGCCCGGCGGTGGACACGGCACCGGGCATGCCCCAGACGACGCTCGAGGTCTCGTCCTGGGCGACCACCGCGCCGCCGGCCTGGACCACCTGGGTGCACCCTTTGAGCCCGTCCTGGCCCATGCCGGTCAGGATCACGGTCAGGATGTCGCGACCGAACAGGGCGACCAGGCTGCGCAGCATCGGGTCCACTGCCGGCCGGCAGAAGTTTTCCGGCGGCGTCTGAAGCAGCCGGATCACCGGGCTGGCGCCGGTGCCGCGCTGCACCGTCATGTGCCATTCGCCCGGCGCCACATAGACCCGGCCGCCGGCCAGCGGTTCTCCGTCCACCGCCTCGGCGGCGGTGACCTTGCATTGGCGCGACAGGTGCTCGGCCAGGATCGTCGTGAAGGTGGCCGGCATGTGCTGGGTGATCAGGATCGGCTGGTTGAGACCCGCGAGATGCTCGACCACCTCGAACAGCGCCTGGGGTCCGCCCGTCGAACTGCCGATCGCGATCACCCGCGGCCGCAGGGCCGTCGGCATCGGCCGCAGGACGATCGGCCGGGGCGCCGGCGCCAGGCCGACCGGCCGCGCGCCGGCGCGCGGCGCGGCAGCCGGCCGGGCCGCGGCGATGGATCCCGGGCGGCCGGCGGCCGCGCGGTGCGCGGCGCCGCCAAGCGCCTTCACCTTGGCCAGCAGGTCCTGCTTGAATGCATCGGCGCTGGTGAGGTCGCGGCCGGAGCCCGGCTTGGCCAGATAGTCCGATGCCCCTGCCTTCAGCGCGCGCAGGCTGATGTCCGCATTCCGCTTGGTCAGCGTCGAGGCCATGATGACCTTGGTCGCCGGCGATGCCTTGATCAGCTGCGGCAGCGCGGTCAGGCCGTCCATCACCGGCATCTCGATGTCGAGCACCACCACGTCGATCGGCTGGCGGGCGATGGTATTGACCGCCATCTGACCGTTGCCGACGGAGGCGACCACGCGGATGTCCGGATCCGCCTCCAGCGCGCGGCTCAGCAGGCCGCGGATGACGGCGCTGTCGTCCACGACCATGACCCGCACGGAAGGGGCCGCCGGTGTCGGCGTGGCGGCGCCGGCCGCAGGGCGGGCATTGGACAGGGGGGTTGGGTCGGCCATGGTCGGCTCGGTCTCTCCGGCGGGCGCGGCGGCGTTCAGATCAGGCCGACCTGGGCGAACTTGGTCTCGATGATGTCGCTATCGAACGGCTTCATGATGTATTCGTTGGCGCCGGCGGACAGCGCCTCCTGGATGTTCGCCAGGTCGTTTTCCGTCGTGCAGAAAACGACCTTGGGTCCGTCGCCCCCGGTCATCTTGCGCAGCCGGCGCAGGAACTCGATCCCGTTCATCACGGGCATGTTCCAGTCGAGCAGGATGGCGTCCGGCATTTGATTCGCGCAGCGCTCCATCGCCTGCTGACCATCTTCCGCCTCGTCGCAGCGGAAGGACAGTTCCTCAAGGATCTTGCGCGCCACCTTGCGCACCACCCTGGAATCGTCGACGACCAGACACGTCTTCATCACGATCGTATCCTCGAAAGGACGGGGTCGAGAGGTGCCGGCCGGGTCCATGATCGGCACCCGGCCGGAACGACAACAGCGGCGAGCAGGCCCCCGCAGGTCATGCGGCGCGGGAGGTGGTCGCGAAGTCGAGCAGGCGCGCCACGTCCAGCACAACCAGCAGCTTGTCGTTCAGCCGGAAGATGCCGGTCGACACCTCGCGCCAGATCGCGTCCAGCGTCGCCGGGTTGCGCTCGAACTGGTCGGTGCGCACGCTGACCACCTCGCCCACGCTGTCGACCATCAGGCTGTAGAGTTCGCCGTTCTGGTCGACCACGATGCTCATGTCCTTGTCGGAGCGCTGGCGCGCCGGCAGCCCGAGCCGCAGGCGGACATCGATCGCCGTAACGATCCGGCCGCGGAGGTTGAGCGAACCCGCGACCTCCGGCGGCGCCAGGGGGATCCGCGTGATCTTCTGGGGACCCAGCACGTCCTGGACCTGGAGGACGGGGATGCCGAACAGCTGGTCGGCGATCGTCATGGTCACGTAGTCCGCCATTTCGCCGCCACCCCGGGCTGCGGTGCCACGGGACTTCGTGTCGGTGCGGTTCTCGGTCATGCGGCACCTCGGGTTTCATCGTCGGCCTCGCCCGTCGACAGCGTCATCGAAAGGGCGTTGAGAAGGGCGTCGCGGTCGAACTTGGCGACGTAGTCGGTGAAGCCGGCGGCCCGGCCGCGGTCGAGGTCACGGCTCGACGCATGGGACGACAGCGCCACGATCGGCGTGCGGGACCAGCGGTCGCTGTCCTTGACTGCCCGGGCAAAGTCGAAGCCGTTCATCCCGGGCATCTCGATGTCGCTGACGATGATGTCGAACTGCTCGCCGCCCTCGCACAGCTCCAGGGCCTGGTTGGCGCTCTCCACCGTGGTCACGTCATAGCCGGCCACGGTCAGCAGCGGCGTCAGCATGTTGCGGAAGAACGGGCTGTCGTCGACCAGAAGCACCCGTTCGGTCCGGAGTTCCTCCTCGAAGCTTTCCTTCGAGGTCGCGAACCAGTCCTGGTAGGCCTGGGTCAGCCAATAGCCGGCGTCGATGATGTCGGTCGCCTTGCCGGCGACGATCGCGCTGCCCAGCAGGCCGGGGCGCTCTCCCGCCATCTCGACGTGAAGGTCCTGCTCGACGATGTCGACGATCTCGTCGACCACCAGCCCCATCGACCGGTCGCGGTCCGAGAACACCAGCACCGGCTTGCGGCCCGTGCCGTCGGCGGCCAGCGACATCCCGCCGTCGAACGGGATCAGGGGCATCAGCTTGCCGCGGTACTGCACGACCATCTGGTCGTTGGAGAACTCGATCGTGGTGGCGTCGATGTCCTCCAGCCGGGCGACCAGCGCCAGAGGCACCGCCTTCGGCGCTCCTCCCCCGGCCCGGAACAGCAGCATCGACACCCGCTCCTCCGACGCCGAGCGGCGGCGCGCGCGTCCGTCGTCCTCGACCGCCTCGGTCAGGGTGATCTCGCCGGTCGAGGAGGCGATGCCGTTGGGATCTAGGATCATGATCACCGAGCCGTCGCCCAGAATGGTGTTGCCCGAGAACATCTCGATGTGGCGCAGGATCGGCGCCACCGGCTTGACCACGATCTCCTCGGTATCGAACACCCGGTCGACGATGATGCCGAAGCTGTAGGTGCCGACCTGGGCCACCACGATGAACGCCTCGTCGTCGTTGTCGGCCAGTTGCTCGGCGTCGTCCTGCCCCAGCTTCAGCATCTTGCGCAGGCTGACCAGCGGCAGCAGCCGGTCGCGCAGGCGCAGGACCGGCGTGCCGTTGATCCGCTCCACCTGGTGCTCGGAGTGGCCGCCAGCGCGCACCAGCTCGACCACGCTGATCTGCGGGATGGCGAAGCGCTCGCCCGCGCACTCGACGATCAGCGCCGAGACGATCGCCAGCGTCAGCGGGATCTTGATGATGAAGTTGGTGCCCCGGCCTTCGATCGACTTCAGCTCGATCGTGCCGCCGATCTTCTCGATGTTGGTCTTGACCACGTCCATGCCGACGCCGCGGCCGGACACGCTGGTCACGGCCTCGGCGGTCGAGAAGCCGGCCTTGAAGATGAAGTTCTGGATCTGCTGGTCGGTCAGGCTGGCGACTTCCGCCTCGGTGGTCAGCCCGTTGGCGATCGCCTTCGCCTTGATCTTCTCCGCCGCCAGGCCGCGCCCGTCGTCGGTGATCTCGATGATGATGTGGCCGCCCTCGTGATAGGCATTGAGCCGGATCTTGCCGGTCTCCGCCTTGCCCGCCGCGAGCCGATTGGCCGGCGTCTCGATGCCGTGGTCGGCAGAATTGCGGACCATGTGGGTCAGCGGATCCTTGATCAGGTCGAGGACCTGGCGGTCGAGCTCGGTATCCGCGCCGACCATCTGGATCTCGATCTTCTTGCCCAGTTCCTGGCTGAGGTCGCGCACGATGCGCGGCAGCTTGGCCCAGGCGTTGCCGATCGGCTGCATGCGCGTCTTCATCACGCCCTCCTGAAGTTCGGAGGTGACGTGGTTGAGCCGCTGCAGCGAGGCGGCGAAATCGCTGTCCTTCTGAGCGCGCAGGATCTGGAGCAGCTGGTTGCGGGTCAGCACCAGCTCCGAGACCATGGTCATCAGGTTCTCGAGCAACTCCACATTGACCCGAATGGTCTGATTGGCGACCGAGCTTTCGCGTGCCTCCGTGCTCTCGGCGGGCGCGGCCTTGTCGGCGCCTGCGGCGGCAGGCCGCTTCGCCGGCTGCGCGGGCGCCGCGCCGGGCGCGCCGGGGCGGGTCAGCTCGATCACCGCCGCATCATCGGAGTCGGGCGTGACCTCCTCCTCGAAAGAGGCGTCGACGACGTCGGTCGCCGCCGGCCCGGCGGAAGCGGCAGCCGGATCGAATTCGCTGGGGTCCGAGATGATGCCGTCGGCGATCATGTCGGCGATCATCGGGTCGAGACCGTCCCCGGCATCTCCCGCCGGCGCCTCCAGCGCGGTGGCATCCGCCACGTCGTCGCCGTCCGTGGACGGTGCGGCTGCCGGTGCCGGCATCCGGCCCTCCGCCATCGCGTCGAGCCGCGAGATCAGGTCGCTGTCGTCGCCTTCCGGCTCCGCTTCGGTCGCCTCCAGCGCCGCGACCAGCGTCTTGATCGCGTCGAGCGACTCAAGGATCAGGGTCACCGCTTCCGGCGTCACCTCGAGTTCCCGGTCCCGGAACTTGCCCAGCACGTTCTCGGCCGAGTGCGCGACGCTTTCCAGCCTCGGCAGGCCGAGGAAGCCGCACGTGCCCTTGATCGTGTGCACCAGCCGGAAGATGTTGCTCAGCAAGTTCGGATCGTTTGGATTCCGCTCCAGCTGGACCAACTCGACGTCCAGGACGGATAGGTTTTCGGCCGTCTCCGTCAGGAACTCGCTCAGCAAATCGTCCATGACGTCTCTTTCCCGATCGCTTTAATGGCTGGCGTCCGGCAGTCCCCGATCCTTCGATCACGGGGCCGCCGAACACCGCCCGACGCTCTCAGGAAGACGTGAAAAAACGGTAAAGTGCCGCGATTCAGTGGCTTCGGCCGCCGGTAGCCCGCCGGTCAGGACAGCAGCATCAGGACCAGCCCCTCGGCCGTCGCCTGCGGGGTGAGCGTGAACCCGCCGCGCCGGGCGAAATGGCCCGCCGCGAAAGCCTGCACCGTCCGCGGGGTCAGCGATTCGGCCGACGCGCCGCCGTCGAGCGCCGCCATCGCGGCGGCATCGAGCCCGGCGTCACGGCCTGCGGCGACCACCAGGAAGCCCGCCCTGCCGCCGGGCGCCGCGCCGACACCGATCCGGCCGCCATAGCCCAGCGCCTCGTCGGCGACCAGCAGCACGTTGAGCACCGCCTTCGCCCACCCTGCCGGCGGATCGCCGAATCCGCCGTCGACCGGGGCCGGCCAGTCGAGCGCGATCTTCGAGCCCTCGAACCAGGCGCGCGCCGCCTCCCGCACCTCGGAGACGGGAAGGCCGGCCTGGTTGCCGGCCGAGCCGTAGGCGAGCCGATAGAGCTTGAGCCGCGCCCCGGCGCTCCGTCCGCTCTCGCCGATCAGGGCCATGGCGTCGTCGACCATGTCCGCGCCCATCTCCTCGATCAGTTCCACGCCGTTGTTGATCGCGCCGACGGGGCTGACCAGATCGTGACACAGCCGCGAGAACATCAATTCGACGATGAGGGTGTCGAGGACGGCGTCGGCGGTGGCGGTCATCGGGTTCCTGCCTCGGCGAGGGACAAGGGGACGGAATCGGCCTATGGCCGGGCGCGTCCCGCGTCTGTAGCATAGCCGCCGGCCCGATCGCCAACCCTGCGCAATCCCCCCATCAGCCCAGGCGGAGAGCCATGCGAGATCCGTGCGAAACGCTGGTCCCCGGTGCCCTGGTGCGCCACCCCGACGCGCAGGACTGGGGGCTGGGCCAGGTCCAGTCCGTGGTCGGAAACCGCATCACCGTCAATTTCGAGAATCGCGGCAAGGTGCTGATCAACGGCGCGGTCGTGACGCTGGAAGTCGTGGACGAAACAGAATGAGGCCGCGGCCGTGCGCTAGGGTCCGGCGGGATGCGGGTCGCGCCCCGGCATTCCGGGGCGACGGAGGAGCGCGAAGGAGTTATCGGCAATGGACGGCATCGTCGGCGGCGGCTCTGGCGGCAAGGGCAACGGCGGGGACGGGCGCGGGGTCGGCGACGGGGCGCGCGGCGGGCCCCCGTTCGGCCGGCGCGGCCGGGACCGGGGCGCGTTTCCCAAGGGCCGGCAGGTCGACCCCGCCGCGCTTGAGGAGGTCCGTGCCCTGCTGGGCGACGCGCCGCGCGACCGGGACCTGCTGATCGAGCATCTGCACCTGATCCAGGACCGTTTCGGCGCGATCTCGGCGGCGCATCTGGCGGCGCTCGCCGACGAGATGAGGCTGGCGATGGCGGAGGTCTACGAGGTCGCCACCTTCTACGCCCATTTCGACGTGCTGAAAGAGGGCGAGGCGCCGCCTCCGCCGCTCACGGTCCGGGTCTGCGACTCGATCGCCTGCGAGATGGCCGGCGCGCGGGATCTGATCGCCGCGCTGAGGGACGGCCTGGGCGACGGCGTCCGGGTGCTCGCCGCCCCCTGCATGGGGCGATGCGACCGGGCGCCGACGGTGGAGGTCGGCCATCGGCACGTCGACCGCGCCACGGCGGCAGCGGTTGCCGCGACGGTCGAGAGCGGTGATGGCCATCCGGTGGTTCCCGACTACCCGGGCCTGGACGCCTATCGCGCCGCCGGCGGCTATCGGATCCTGGAAGCCTGCCATGCCGGCGAGCGAACGCGAGAGGCGGTGATCGAGGCCATGGGCCGGTCGGGCCTGCGCGGGCTCGGCGGCGCCGGCTTCGTCACCGGACAGAAATGGCGGCTGGTCGCGCACGAGCCGGCGCCCCGGCTGATGGCGATCAACGCCGACGAGGGGGAGCCGGGCACCTTCAAGGACCGCTTCTACCTGGAGGGCGACCCGCACCGGTTCCTGGAAGGCATGCTGATCGCCGCCTGGGCGGTGGAGGCGGAGGCGATCTGGATCTACCTGCGCGACGAGTACCCGGCGATACGGGAGATCCTGCTCGAGGAGATCGCCGCGCTGAAGGCGGCAGGTCTCGACGGCGGGCGGCCGATCCATCTCCGCCGCGGCGCCGGCGCCTACATCTGCGGCGAGGAGTCCGCGATGCTGGAGAGCCTGGAGGGCAAGCGCGGCCTGCCGCGGCACAAGCCCCCCTACCCCAGCCAGGTCGGCCTGTTCGGCCGGCCGACGCTGATCCACAACGTCGAAACCGTGTACTGGGTGCGCGACATCCTTGAGAAGGGCCCGGACTGGTTCGCCGGCGCCGGCCGACACGGCCGCCACGGCCTGCGCAGCTTCTCGGTCTCCGGCCGCGTGCGCGAGCCCGGGGTCAAGCTGGCGCCGGCCGGGATCACGGTACGCGAACTGATCGACGAATACTGCGGCGGCATGGCCGAGGGGCACGCCTTCAAGGCCTACCTGCCCGGCGGCGCGTCGGGCGGCATCCTGCCGGCGCATCTGGCCGACCTGCCGCTCGACTTCGGCACGCTGGAGGAGCACGGCTGCTTCATCGGCTCGGCCGCGGTCGTCGTATTGTCGGACCGGGACGACATGCGTGCCGTGGCGCTGAACCTGATGCGGTTCTTCAGCTACGAGAGCTGCGGCCAGTGCACGCCCTGCCGGGTCGGCACCGAGAAGGCGGTGGCGCTGATGGAGCGGCCGGACTGGGACCAGCCGCTGCTGACCGAGCTGTCCCAGGTGATGCGCGACGCCTCGATCTGCGGCCTCGGCCAGGCCGCGCCCAACCCGCTGGCCGCCGTGATGCGCTGGTGGCCGGAGGACATCTGAGGCGGCGGGCCTCCGCCCTGTCGCGCTGAGATGTCTGCGGCGAGGTGTCCGCGGCGAGGTGTCCGCGGCAGGCAGTCGTCTTCGCGGCCGCTCTTGCAGGAGGCCGCGATGGTGGCGCGCGATCCTTGCCGCGACCGCTCCGAAGGCCGCCGGCCGCGCGCGATCGGCTCCCGAGAGACCCGACCGGACGCAGCCCACGGGCTACCCTGTCACACGGCCCTCCGCAGGACCGGTGGCCGCCCTACCGCGTCGGCTCGGGCCGGATGTTCTGGTTGACGCAGAACAGGTTTTCAGGATCCCAGCGCGTCTTCACCGCGCGCAGCCGCTCCAGGTTGGGGCCATAGGCGCCGGCTGTGCGCTCGGCCTCGTCCTCCGGCATGAAGTTGACGTAGACCCCGCCGGTGGCATGCGGCGCCATGGCATCGAACAGGCCGCGGGCCCAGGCGATGCAGTCGGCGTCCTCCTCCGGGCTGCGCCAACGGGTGTGCACGTTCATGATGAAATGGGCGTCCCGATAAGGATAGGCGGTGGCGTCCGGCGGCACCCGGCTCATCGCGCCGCCGACATGGGCGATGAACACCTCGCATTCCGGCCCGGGCAGGCGACCGACATGATCGACCAGGGTGTCGATCGCGCCGTCGCTCAGCGCCGCGAGGTCGTGGCTCTTCCAGTAGTTGCGCGCCCCGGGCTCCAGCAGCGGATCGAACGCAGCCTCCCAGTCGACGAAGGCGTGCGGCCCGACCACGTCGGCGATCGGCGTGCCCAACGCTCGCAGCGGCGCCACCGCCCGCTCGCCCCCCGCCATGTCGCCGACCCAGCACAGCGCCAGCACCATCACCGGCTTGCCGTGCCATTCCTCCGGCAGGAACGGCAGCGGCGGCGCCCGGCGCAGCACCACCCAGCAGGTCAGTTCGTCGGGCGACTCTTCGACGATGGTGCGGTACTGGCGCAGCAATCCGGGCGCTGCCTCCAGCGGATGCACGATGAGCCCCGACAGCACGTCCGGTCCGATCGGCTGGGCCTGGAACTCGAACGAGGTGACCACGCCGAAATTGCCGCCGCCGCCGCGCAGGGCCCAGAACAGGTCGGGATTCTCGGTTTCGCTGGCGACCACCGACTCGCCCGCGGCGGTCACCACGTCGGCGGAAACCAGGGTGTCGACGGTCATGCCGAGCTTGCGGGTGGTCCAGCCGAAGCCGCCGCCAAGGGTGAGGCCGGCGATGCCGGTCGTGGAGTTGATCCCGACCGGCACCGCCAGGCCGTGCGCCTGGGTCTCCCGATCCAGATCGCCGAGGGTCGCCCCCGGCTCCACCCGAACCCGGCCGGTTGCCGGGTCGACCCGGACCGACGTCATCCCCGACAGGTCGATCAGCAGGCCGCCGTCGCACACCGCGGCGCCGGCGATGTTATGCCCGCCGCTGCGCACCGAGATCAGCAGCCGATGCGCCGCCGCGACCCGCACCGCCGCCTGGACGTCGGAGGCGCCGCGGCAATGCACCACCAAGCCCGGGCGGCGGTCGATCATGGCGTTCCAGACCGTCCGCGCCCGGTCGTAGCCCGGATCGACGGGCAGGCTGAGGCTGCCGCGCAGACCGGCGGCAAGGGCCTCCAGCGCCTCCGGCGCCAGCGTCGCGTCATGGCCGTCATAGGTGTGGAGAACGGTATCGGGAATGAACGAGTCCCCCTCTGTCATCGCACTCTATAGGTGCGTTTATTTCCAAACCTCTTATTGAGCAGCTTTATCTTTAACTATATTATCGAAAATGACGGCTTTCTGCAATATCCATGTATTCGCATCGGATGACGGAGACGCGCCGGATTTCCCGCCGCAGCCTCGGGCAAAGGGCCGCGAAGGCGTCAGGCGCGCGCCCGATGCAGCATCAGCACCAACGCGATGCCGGCCAGGCTGCCGCCGATCAGTTGGACGGGAGCAAGGCCCCAGCCGCCGACGGTGATGATCCAGGCCATCATCGGCGGGCCGACCAGATTGCCCAGGTTCCCGGTCTGCGCCAGCAGGCCGTTGGCGAGACCGATCCGGTCCGCCGACGGCGCGTTCTCCGGCGCGGCGGCAAACACCGCCCCGGGGATCAGTCCGGCGCAGGCCTGGAAGGCGATGCACCCGGCCACGACGAAGGGCACCGGCAGGTCGAGCCAGTAGAGCGGCGGCCCGATCAGACCCATCGCCGCGAAGGCCCCGAGGCCGATCGCCGTGAAGCCGACGCCGCGCCGCATCAGCAGTCCGGCACCGAAGACTCCCAACAGCGCCGCGATCGCCACCGCCGATGCGAGCGACGACGCCCGGGCGAGGTCGAGACCGATCCTCTCGCTGAGGAAGGTCGGCACCAGCCCGAGGAAGGCGAAGGCGGTGATGCAGTAGGCGGCGAAGACGTAGGCCAGCAGCACCGGCCGCGGGTGGCGATAGATCGCGAGCGGCCCGGTCACCAGCGCCGCGGTCCAGCGCCCGTGGCCCGGCAGCGGCGCCGCGGCCGCGGGCTCGATCCGGCTCGGCAGGACGGCCGCCACGGCCAGCGTGGCCAGGGCCAGCAGGCCGGCATTGGCCCAGAACAGCCCGGCGAGGCCGCCCGCCGCGATCAGGGCCGGCGCGGCGAGGTTCATCACCGCGATGCCGACGGTCAGGAAACTGGCCCACAGGGCGAGCGCCAGCGGCCGGTCCGCCGGTGCGGTCACCCGTACCATCAGCACCGGTCCGGCGACGACGATCATCAGATGTCCCAGCCCCTCGAACAGCCGCGCGGCCAGGAACGCCGTGGCTCCGGTCGACAGCGCCGTGGCCGCGGCCGCCGCGGCCGCCATCGCCAGCCCCCACAGCAATGCCCGCCGATTGCCGAACAGGTCGACGAGGCCGCCGGCCTGCAGGCCCAACACCAGGCCCAGGACGCTGAGCAGGGACAGCCCCCAGGTCGCCGTCACCAGCGACATGCCGAGATCCGCCTGCAACATCGGGATCGCCGGCGGAATCTTTCCGATCTGGAAGGCCGTGATCACGCCCGCGCCGTAGAGCAGCCACACGGATCGCCAATCGGTGGCCCCAGCCCCGACGCGACGGGCGCCGTGCGCCAGGGCGGCCTGGTCGCTCATGCCGTCGTCACTCCCCCGAACTTCCGGCAGCCATTCCCGATCGGCGGCCCGCCCCCACCGGACCTCCCCGGCCATCCGGAAAATGCCACTGCCTAGGTTGACTTCGCCTTAAGCGCAAGCCGAAAGTCGGTTCATCCACGAAAAGGGGCGGCCCTCGTCCGCGACCGGTGCGCGCGAGCCCCGCTCCCCCGCCCCCCCGTTATCAGGTCGGAGAATGCCTCTTGGCCCAGGACGACATCGATGCCATCGGCGATGCGGCATCCGGCGGCGATGCGGCATCGGGCGGTGGGGCTCCGGCGCCGGCGGACCTGATCCTGGACGACCCTTCGGCCCCGGCCCGCCTCGGCCGGGCAACGGATTGGTTCGCCACCTTCGAAAGCCGCACGACGGAGAAGCCGGCGACGCTGGCCGCCCTCGACGCCACGATCGGCGCCCTGGATGCCGTCGACCTGCTGCCCCGCCAGACCCTGAGGTTCCTGGATGCCGGATGCGGCCCGGGCGGTCTCCTGGCACCGACGATCGCCCGCCTCGGCGCCGGCGGCCGACGGGTCGAGGCCTACGCCCTGGACAGCAATCCCGCCCATGCGGCGCAGGCGGCGGCCGCGGCGCAGGGCCGGGCCACCGTCCGGGAGGGCGATGTCTTCGCCCCGGCCGCGGCGATCCGCTCGACACTGCGGCTCGATCCGGCCGCCGGCATCGACCTGCTGCTGGCCGCCCATGTCGGCTACTACGCCCCCGACCTCGGGCGATGGGATGCCCGCATGCAGCGGCTGATCGCCGCCCGCGGGGTCGCCGTGATCATCCAGGAGGCGGCGTTCGCCCCGTTCAGCGCCCGCCTGAACCCGGTCTCCGGAACCCGGGTCACCGCCCGGCTGCGCCGGGTCCTGGCGGCGCGCCGACGGCCCCATGCGGTGGTCGGCTTCCGCGCCGGCGTCCGGCTGCCGACGCTGACCGCGGCCCTGATCGAGTCGCTCGCCGCCGCCCCGCCGCTCGAGGAGGGGAACCCCCATGGCGACCTTCCCGAGGGCCTGGCGGCGCGCCACCTGGCCGAATTCCTGATCCAGCGCCCCCTGGAGACGGTCACTCCCGGCGACCGCCGCCGCTACCTGGAAGAGCTGCGCGACCTCGCCGCGGCGAACGGCGGGCTGGTGCCGATCGACAACGCGCTGATCATCGTCCTGCCCGCCCGCGGCGGCGATCGGGCACGAGCGCAGGCGGCGGCGCTGGAGCGGCGGATCCGGGACCGGTTGTCATAGGTGAGCCCGGCGGGACGGCGATGGCGGGCCCGCCCAGGCCTCGCATGCCGCATGCCGGTCCCGGGCGCGGCGGTGTCGCTCTTGCGGTATCCGGCGCGATCGCCAGACTGTAGGGTACGGTTCGCGATGGAGGACGTGCGACCGATGAGCGACCCGATCCGCTTCACCCTCGACGGCATCGAAGCCGAGGCCGCGCCCGACGAGACGATCTGGCAGGTGGCGCAGCGCCATGGCGTCGCGATTCCGCATCTGTGCTGGCGGCCGGAGCCGGGCTACCGCGCCGACGGCAATTGCCGCGCCTGCATGGTGGAGGTCGAGGGCGAGCGGGTGCTGGCCGCCAGCTGCATCCGCAAGCCGCGCGACGGCATGGTGGTGCGGACCCAGTCGCCGCGGGCGGCCCAGGCGCGGGCGATGGTGTTCGAGCTTCTGGCCGCGGACCAGCCGGCACGGACCAAGGCGCACGACCCGGACAGCGCGTTCTGGCGCTGGGCGGACGAGGTCGGCGTGGCGGAGAGCCGGTTCCCCCTGCGCGCCGAGGTGCCGGAGGGTGACGCCAGCCATCCGGCGATGCGGGTCAACCTCGACGCCTGCATCGAATGCACGCTCTGTGTCCGTGCCTGCCGGGAGGTCCAGGTCAACGACGTGATCGGCATGGCCGGCCGCGGCGCCGACTCGCATGTAGTGTTCGACTTCGACGACCCGATGGGCAGCTCGACCTGCGTCGGCTGCGGCGAATGCGTCCAGGCCTGTCCGACCGGCGCGCTGATGCCGGCGACGCTGCTCGACATGGCCGGCGTGAAGGCCAGGACGCCGGACCGCTCCGTCAAGTCGGTCTGCCCCTATTGCGGCGTCGGCTGCCAGCTGACCTTCCACATCGAGAACGACAGGATCCTCCATGCCGAGGGCCGGAACGGCCCGTCGAACCAGAACCGGCTGTGCGTCAAGGGCCGGTTCGGCTTCGACTATGTCCACCACCCGCACCGCCTCACCGTCCCGCTGATCCGCCGCGACGACGCGCCGAAGTCGAAGGACTGCGTCGTCGACCCGGCCAATCCTTGGACCCATTTCCGCGAGGCGTCCTGGGACGAGGCGCTGGACCACGCGGCGGCCGGCCTGGCGCGCATCCGCGACGACCACGGGCCGGGCGCGCTCGCCGGCTTCGGCTCCGCCAAGGGATCGAACGAGGAGGCGTATCTGTTCCAGAAGCTGGTCCGCACCGGCTTCCGGACCAACAATGTCGACCACTGCACCCGGCTGTGCCACGCCAGCTCCGTCGCCGCGCTGATGGAGGGCATCGGCTCCGGCGCCGTCACCGCGCCGGTGGCCGAGGTGAGGAACGCCGAGGCGATCCTGGTGATCGGCGCGAACCCGACGGTCAACCACCCGGTCGCCGCGACCTACATCAAGAACGCCGTCAAGAACGGCGCGACCCTGATTGTCGCCGACCCGCGCGGCCAGACGCTGAGCCGCCATGCCGCCCACCAGCTGCGGTTCCGCCCGGGAACCGACGTCGCGCTCCTGAACGCGATGATGCACGTGATCATCGCCGAGGGGCTGGTCGACCGGCAGTATGTCGAGGGCTATACCGAGGACTTCGAGGCGATCGCGGAGACCGTGCGCGACTTCCCGCCCGAAGAGATGGCGCCGATCTGCGGCGTCGACGCCGGGACCATCCGCACCGTCGCCCGCACCTTCGCCAAGGCGCGCACGGCGATGATCTTCTGGGGCATGGGCATCAGCCAGCATGTCCACGGCACCGACAATGCACGCTGCCTGATCGCGCTCGCCCTCATGACCGGCCATGTCGGCAGACCCGGGACGGGCCTCCACCCCCTGCGCGGCCAGAACAACGTCCAGGGCGCCAGCGACGTCGGCCTGATCCCGATGGTGTTCCCGGACTACCGGTCGGTGGAAGACCCGGGCATTCGCAAGGAGTTCGAGGATTTCTGGGGAACCGAGCTGGACCCGAACCGCGGCTTGACCGTGGTCGAGATCATGAACGCCGCCTATGACGGCCGGATCCGCGGCATGTACATCATGGGCGAGAACCCGGCGATGTCCGATCCGGACCTGGACCACGCCCGCGCCGGCATGGCGAACCTGGAGCACCTGGTGGTCCAGGACCTGTTCCTGACCGAGACCGCGTTCCACGCCGACGTGGTGCTGCCAGCCTCGGCCTTCCCGGAAAAGGACGGCACCTTCACCAACACCGACCGCCGCGTCCAGCTTGGGCGCAAGGCCCTGCCCTGTCCGGGCGACGCGCGCGAGGACTGGTGGATCATCCAGGAGATCGCGCGCCGCCTGGGCCTTGACTGGTCCTACGGCCATCCCCGCGACGTGTTCACCGAACTGCGTCAGGTCATGCCGTCGATCAAGGGCATCAGCTGGGATCGGCTGGAGCGCGAGGACGCGGTGACCTACCCGGCCGACAGCGAGGACGAGCCGGGCGAAGAGGTGATCTTCGGCGACGGCTTCCCGACCGAAAGCGGCAGGGCCCGCTTCGTGCCCGCCCGTCTGGTGCCGCCGGACGAGCAACCCGACGACGCCTATCCGATGATCCTGACCACCGGCCGGCTGCTGGAGCACTGGCACACCGGCGCGATGACGCGGCGGGCCAGCGTTCTCGACTCGCTGGAGCCGGAGCCGGTGGCCTCGCTCAATCCGCGTGAGCTCGGGCGGCTGGGCGTGACGCCGGGTGCGGCGGTCCGGGTCAGCACCCGGCGCGGCACGATCGCGCTGAAGGCCCGGTCCGACCGCGACGTGCCGCCGGGAGTGATCTTCATCCCCTTCGCCTTCCATGAAGCGGCGGCGAACCTGCTGACCAATCCGCAGCTCGACCCCTTCGGCAAGATCCCGGAGTTCAAGTTCTGCGCCGCCCGCGTCGAGTCCGCGGCCGAACAGGAGGTCGAGGCGGCTGAATAGCCGGCGGCGGCGCGACGACTCCGCGCGACGGAATACGCTCGATGGACCGATCGGACCGTCGGGCGGTGGCTTGCGCCCTGGCAGGGCACCCCGTCATAGTAGAGGCATGAGCCTTCATCTGCGCCGCCTGGCACCGCTTCTCCTGATCATGGTGACCGCCTGCGCCGGCCTCGGCGAGCGGCCGTCGGCGACCGCCGCCGACGGGCGCGCGGCGATGGCCGACCGGCTGCTGCTCGCGGGCTCCGAGGCGGGGCATCCGGAGGTGGTGCTGTTCGCCCTCACCCATGGCGCCGACCCGGACATCCGCGCGGGAGAGGACGGCCCGACGCCCCTGATGCTCGCCGCCGAGGGCAACCACGGCGCGGTGATCCAGTTGCTGATCGCGGGTGGCGCCGATCCCGACGCCACCGCTGCCGGCGGACGGACCGCAGCTATGCATGCCGCCGCCGCCGACGCCGCGGCGGCGATCCGGCTCCTGGCGCTGGGGGGCGCCGACCTGGACCGCCGCGACGACCGGTTCGGCTATTCCGCCGCCATGGTCGCCTCCCTGCTGGGCTCGGTGGACGCGGTCGCAGCGCTGGCGGACGGCGGCGCGCGGCTCGACCTCGAGGATCGCGAGAGCGGTGCGACCGCCCTACACCTCGCCGCCGGCAGCCGGGACGCCGGAGCACCGCTGGTCGTGGCCGAACTGCTGGTGCGCGGTGTCGCTCCGGACCCGCGGCGCGAAGACGGGGTGACGCCGCTGATGACCGCCGCTGCCCTCGGTAATGGCGGAGTCGTCGACCTGCTGCTGCAGCACGGTGCCAATCCGAACGGCCAGGCCGGCGGCGGCCACACGGCACTCGGCATCGCCGCCGCCGCCGGACGCACCACGATCGCCGAGGCCCTGCTGGATGCCGGCGCCGACCCGGACCTGCCCTCCGCCGGCCGAGTGCCGCCGCTGGTCCTCGCCGCCGACCGCGGCGACTCCGCCTTCGTCAGAACCCTGCTGGCCGCCGGTGCCGATCCGGCCGTGGCGGACGCGGACGGCCTGACCGCCCGCGACGCCGCCGCCCGCAACGGCGACCTGGCCCTGGCCGACCTGATTGCCGGCTGGCGGCCGGGGAGGCTCTAGATTGCGCCTCTGACCGCGCCCCTCCGCCGGGACATGTTTCGGCGGTCGACGCGAGACGGCCAGTGACTCACAGCGTGTTGTGCGTGCCGTCGCACAGGGGCGGCTTCTTGGTGCCCTTGCAGGTGCACAGATAGTAGGTCCGCGACTTCTTCGGCGTGAAGGCCGCAGGCTCCATGCCGACTTCCGCATGGCTGCCGTCGCAGAAGGGCTGGTTCTTCGACCGGCCGCAGGCGCACCACCAGACGGTCTCGCCCTCCGTCAACTCGATCGCGATCGGCGCATCGCCGGCGGGAATGGCGGTAGCATCGGTCATGACTCGGTCACTCCGTTGCTCGGCCCACGGGTCGGCAGGCGATCCGCGGGCAGGCTCGTTGCAGTCACCGGGCGCGTGTAGCCCGGCCGACAGCGAGGTTCAACCGTCGATCACTCCAAGCAGGCGTTCCGCCTCCGCCAGGTCGTCGGGGCGGTTGGCGTTGAAGAACGGGTCGACCGGGCCCGCCGCCGTCTCGATCGGCGGGATCTCCACCGTTGCCAAGCGATAGCGCGTGGTGAACGCGTCGACCTTGCGGACGCCCTCTTCGGCCAGGGCGCGGCGCAGGTCGGCGCGGATCGCCACCGGCCACAGGCCGAACACCGGGTGTGCCCGCCCCATCGAGGCGGCGCAGGCGAGATCCGCTCCCTGAACCTGGCGACCCGCCGCCAGGCGGTCGACCAGGTCGGTCGGCAGGAAGGGGGCGTCGCAGGCAAAGGAGGCGACCCAGCGCGCCTCCGGCGCCGCCTGCGCCGCCCAATCGAGACCGGCGAGGATGCCAGCCAGCGGTCCGGCGAAGCCGGGCACCGTGTCGGCCACCACCGGCAGACCGATGCCGGCGAAGCGGGCGGGATCGCCGTTGGCGTTCAGCACCAGAGCGTCGACCTGGGGTCGCACCCGCTCGACGATCCGCTCGAGCAACGGCCGGCCGCCGATCCGGCGCAGGGCCTTGTCGCCGCCACCCATCCGGCGGGACAGACCGCCCGCCAGCAGGACGCCCGCGATGTCGCCCGGCGGGGCCGCGTCAGCCATGCGTCGATACCCGAGGACCATATTCGCCTGCGCGACCGGAACTGCCCGGGTACTTGATCGAGTCGCTCATGGCACGAAGCATCCCACAGATGTCGACCGATTGCCCCTGCCGTCCGGCGGATCTTCAACAGGGCGCTTGAACCTGCCCCGACGGAGGTCCGGAGTCCCGGTCAGGCAGGTTCGGCCGTCGGTCGCCAGGCAGTGCCGGTCTCACGTCCCTCGGGGTGCCTCGCACCCCCACCAGGTCAGCCAGATCAGCGCCCCGAACACCATCGGCACAGCCAGCAGCGCCGCAACCAGGAGCGCCGGAAGGCCGAACTGCAGCACCGCCAGCGCGACCAGCAGCACCGCGTTCACCAGCAGACAGGGCAGCGGCCCGTCCTTCTGGACGGCGGCGGGCGACGCGGCGGGCGACGCGATCGTTCCGGCAGGCCCTGACGTCGCAGCCGCCGCGGCAGCCGCCGCGCGAGGCACGTCCCTCACCCGCCCTTCCACGGTGCCGGAAAACCGGCGGCGGACCGCGCGGTGCAGGACGGCGGCGACCGCCACGGCCACGACGGCGACCGCCGCCGCCTCGACCGTCGCACCACCGGTGGCCGCAATCATCCCCGCTGAGGCGGCGCCGGCCGCCAGCGTCGTCGCCGGCAGCCAGCGCACCAGACGCCCGGCGATCCGGCCGACCGGCCGCTCGACCACGGCATGGCCGGACATGCTGTTGGCCAGCATCCCCAGATTGACGATCAGGAAGTAGACGACCAATGGCACCGACACGACCAGCAGCGCCACCGCGCCCGGGCTGTCGAAGCCGGATTTCGGCCCCGGGAAGGCGAAGCCCCACAGCAGGGCCCAGACAATCAGCGGCGTCGCCATGAACAGTCCGACGGCATAGGGGATGTGGCGCATCGGGAACCGGACCTCCAGGATCGGCGGGAATTGCCCGGCAGAGATGGGCGTCCGCCCCACCCGTTCCAGCGGCGACGTCGATAGCGCGGCGACCTGCCGCAGCGCAGCGAATGCGGACGCCGTGCACTCGCTGCCCGACGGCAGCGCGGGCGATCAGTCCTCCCCTCCCGCCCCCTTCCGCCCGTGTCTCCGGTCCTCTTCGGCCACGCTCGACGGGTCGGCATCGAAGACGATGCGGTGCTCGCCCGACAGCGCCAGGAAGCGGCGGCCCTTCGCCCGGCCGATCAGGGTCAGCCCGGCCTGGCGCGCCAGTTCGACGCCCCAGGCGGTGAAGCCGGAGCGCGAGACCAGGACCGGGATGCCCATCTGGACCGTCTTGATCACCATCTCGCTGGTCAGCCGCCCCGTGGTGTAGAAGATCTTGTCGTCCGGCGCCACGCCGTGCCGGAACATCCAGCCGGCGATCTTGTCCACGGCGTTGTGCCGGCCGACGTCCTCCATGTAGACCATCGGCCGGTCCGCGTGGCACAGCACGCAGCCATGGATCGCCCCGGCGGCGAGATAGAGGCTGGGCGCCGTGTTGATCTTGCGGGTCAGGGCGTAGAGCCAGCTGGTCCGGATCACCGCGTCCGGCGAGAGCACCACGCCCTCGAACTTCTCCATCACGTCGCCGAACACGGTGCCCTGGGCGCACCCGGACGTCAGGGTCTTCCGTTTCAGCTTCTGCTCGAAGTCGGTATCCCGCTCGGTCCGGACGACCACCACCTCCAGGTCGTCGTCATGCTGCACCGCCGTGACCGTGTCGTCCGGCCGCAGCATGTTCTGGTTCAGCAGGTAGCCGAGCGCCAGGTATTCCGGATGGTCGCCGATCGTCATCATCGTGACGATCTCCTGACCGTTCAGATAGAGCGTCAGCGGCCGCTCCATGGTGACCCGCGTCTCGACCCGCGCGCCGGTCTGGTCGATGCCCTCGACCGCTCGGGTCAGCCGCGGATCTTCCGGATCCGGGGCGATCAGGAACTCCGCCTCCAGCCCTGCGTCATCGCGGTCCGGCAGGACAAGGCGGTCGGAATCGCGCGCCGTCATCGCATCATGCTCCCTCTTCGGCCGGCAGTCTGCACGACCGGCACCGGCCGACGCAAAGCCGGTGACCGGCCGGCGGTCGAAATCCCTTCCGCCGGCGGGGGCGACTTGGCCCGGCCGCTCCCCTATATTAGGGTTTCACCGCAGCGAGGCGCGGCGGCGAACGACCGCGCGGACCCGAGACCAAGTTTTTGGGGGAAGGGCCGATCATGGGCCACATCGACACCGGCACGCCAGCGACCACGCCCGCCGTTGCCCGGGAGGACCAGCAACGCCCGCTGGTCGATCCGTTCGGCCGGGCGATCACCTATCTCCGGGTCTCGGTGACCGACCGCTGCGATTTCCGCTGCGTCTACTGCATGGCCGAGCAGATGACCTTCCTGCCCAAGGTCGAGCTGTTGACGCTGGAGGAACTCGACCGGGTCTGCAGTGCCTTCATCCGCCTCGGCACCCGCAAGCTGAGGCTGACCGGCGGCGAACCGCTGGTCCGGCGCGGCATCATGGGGCTGATCAAGGGCCTGTCGCGCCACCTGGACTCGGGCGCCCTCGACGAACTGACCCTGACCACCAACGGCAGCCAGCTGGAGAAATACGCCGAGGAGCTGGCAGCCTGCGGCGTCCGTCGGCTGAACGTCTCGCTGGACACGCTCGACCGCGCGAAGTTCGAGGCGATCACCCGCTGGGGCAAGTTCGACAAGGTGATGGCCGGCCTCGACGCCGCGCGGAACGCGGGGATCGAGATCAAGATCAACGCCGTCGCGCTCAAGGGCGTCAACGAGGAGGAACTGCACGACATGGTCGCCTGGTGCGGCCGGGAGGGCTTCGACATGACCGTGATCGAGGTCATGCCGATGGGCGACATCGGCGGCGAGACCCGGCTCGACCAATACCTGCCGCTCAGCATGGTGCGCGCGAAGCTGTCGGAGCGGTTCACGCTGACCGACCTCGACTATTCCTCCGCCGGCCCGGCGCGGTACGTCCGGGTGGAGGAGACGGGCCGCAAGCTCGGCTTCATCACGCCCCTCACCCATAATTTCTGCGAAAGCTGCAACCGGGTGCGCCTGACCTGCACGGGGGAGCTGTTCATGTGCCTGGGCCAGGAAGACAACGCCGACCTGCGCGGGCCCCTGCGCGCCAGCCCGGGCGACGATGGCCCCTTGATCGCCACGATCGAGGAGGCGATCGGCCGCAAGCCCAAGGGCCACGACTTCGTCATCGACCGCCGCCGCAAGCGCCCCGGGGTGGGCCGGCACATGAACGTGACGGGGGGGTGAGGCTCTTCGGCCGCCCATCCGCTCAGCAGAAGTCGGACAGGATCCGGGTCGCCTCCGTCCAGTCGTAGGCGGTGCGCAGTTGATCCAGCATGGCCGTGCGCTGGCTCGCCGATCCGACCGCCGGCCGGATCGGTGCCCGCGCCGTTGGCGCCGGCCGAGCCACGGGTGCCGCCCGGGAGGGCGCGACGCTGCGGGGCATGGCGCCGATCCTGGGCGCGGCCATGGCGCGCGAGCCGGCAGTCCCGGTCGCCGCCGCCGCGCCGGCCCCGGCCGTCGCCCGTCCCGCCGCACCGGTCTGCGGCACCGTGGCCCGCGGCACCGCCGACCGGGCGCCGGAGCGGATGCCTGTCCGGGACGCCGTTCCGACAAACAACCGCAGGAGCAGGGGCAGCGCCGTCGTGACCTTCGGCGCGTCGCCGACCCGTTCGGCCTTGGCGTCCAGCTGCGCCAACGACCGCGACAGCGGACCGGCGTCCGTGCCGTCGGCATCGCTGCGACTTGGGGGCGACCAGAGCATCAGGAGCTCGAAGCCGTCGACCAGGCAGGCAAAGGTGCGCCGCATCTCCAGATAGTCCGGACCGGACATGCCGGCCCCCGCGGCGGCGGCCGGCGGAAGGCGTCCGGCGACGTACCGCCCAAGCTCGCCCAGCCTCTCGAAGCTGACCTGCAGCGCGGCTGTGTCCGGTGGCGACTGCTGCATCAGCAACTCCACCCACGCCAGTTCGGATGACATGTCGTCGAGCGCGCGCTCGGCGGAGTCCAGAGGCCGCTGCCGCGGCGCCGCCGGCGTCATCGTCGACACGGGGCGGACCGGCGCGGGCGCGCCGGCCGTTCCGGGCGAAGAGGCGGGACCGACGACGGTTCCGACCGACAGGTGGCTGGATCGAGGCGACACGCAAGCCCCCAGCACCACAGCCATGAGCAGAACCAGCACTGCGCGCATCCCCAACCTCCCGCCAGGCATGGGCATGTGTCGACTGTCTCGCCTATGGCGAGCAACTTATACTTAAAGATATGTAAAGTCGATCTTATTGCTACCTTTTTGATTTGCGATCCTCACGTACGACGGCCAAGTGCCGGGCCTCGGGCACATGAAGGCGGCCGCATGAACCCGAGGCCTGGCGACCGGCGGGCGGCCTCACCGCGGCCGGTAGTGGTCGCCGTCGCGGATCAGGCCCACGTCCTTCAGCAGACGGTCGTCGAGGTTCTCGAGGGCGGCGCGCTCCCGCCGGGACACGCGAATCGTCCGGCGGACGGCACCGCGGCGCCCGGCGCGCCCGGCCGCCTCGAACGCACGGGCGACCGGGGCGATCAGGCCGCGGATCAGGTCGGTCATGACATCGGATGGCATCGTTCGACTCCGGATCACGGATGTTGGGGTTCAAGCGCCGGGAAAGTTGCGGGCCAGGACCGGTGCCAGGGCCGGATGACCGGCGGCGCGCCAGGCGATCGCGGCCACCTTCGGACACTCGGCGCGGAACCAGTCGAAGCCGGGAGTCCAGCGCGTCATCACCGCGAGATAGAGATCGAGGGCGGAGAACCGCTCCCCCAGCACCCAGGGGCCGTCGCCAAGGCCGGTTTCGAACCCTCGCCACGCCCGCTTGCGCCGCTCCATCAGCGCGTCGCCGCAGCTGCGGCCGAGCGCCCCGCCGACATAGGTCGGGTAGATCGAGCCGCAGAGCAGCATCAGCCGATGCAGGAACGCCGTACGGTCGGGCGCGTCCGGCGACGGCGCAAGGCCGCAGTCCGGCGCGGCCTCCGCCAGGTGCAGGATCATCGCGCCGCTTTCGGTCATCGCGGTGCCGTCCGGCAGGATCAGCACCGGCACCTCGCGCAGGGGGTTGAGGTCGCCGATCCGCGCCCCGATGACGCCTCCGTCGTCGTCGAAGGCGAGGGTCTCCAGGTCAGGCCGGATGTCGACCATGGCGAAGGCCGCCTCGACGATCGCCGACCCGCAGCCCTCCGCCCCGACGAGGCGGTAGCGCCCGGTCGGTGCGGCGGCGGAATCGGAACCCGATGGGGCGCTGCGGTGGAGATCCGGGCTGTCGATGGTGGTCATGTCAAACTCCCCTCCTGTCGATGGCCGCGCCGGCTTCGGGACCGTCCCCCGGCATCGGTTCGGCGCATCCTGGAGCAGGCTTCCTGACAGCTCCGTGTCAGGATTGATTCTTGCTTCGTTCCGGGTGACGATTTTTCCGTCGCCCACTCCCGGGGCGGCGGAGTCGGCCGCCATGAATCCGATCGAACGTGCGCTGGGCATCCTCCTGCTGCTGACCGGCGGGGCGACCGTCCCCTCGGCCGCCCTGGCAGAGCGGTTCGGCGTCTCGGTGCGGACCGTCTACCGGGACGTGGAGCGCCTGATGATGCTCGGCGTGCCGGTGGAGGCGACCCGCGGCGCCCAGGGCGGATTTCGCCTCACGCCCGGCTATCTGCAGCCGCCGGTGGCGCTGACCCGGGGCGAGACCGGTGCCCTGCTGATCGCGCTGGCGCTCGCCCGCGGCATGGCGGCCACGCCGCTTGCGGCGGAGCTGGACACCGCCGAGAAGAAGCTGCTCGCCTCCCTGCCCGCCGCGGCGCGGTCGCTGCTGGCCGACGGCGGCCGGCTGGTCGGCGTGGAGCCGCCGCCGCCGGACATCTTCCACTGGGAGCGGCCGGCGTCCGAGCCGGCGGACGGCGCGACAGCCGTCGACGGCTTTCTGCGGGGTCTGCTGGCGGAGAGACGGGTCCGCTTCACCCACCGCAGCCCATACCGCGCCGGCCTGGAGCGGCAGTTCGAGGCCGAGCCGGGGGCGATCCTGTGGGATCGTGACCGCTGGTATCTCGCCGGCCGGCTGACCTGGGCATCCGACGGCAGCGATCCCGGCGATCGCCCGGTGAGGCTGTGGCGGGCCGATCGGGTGCACGGGCTGGAGGTCACCGGCTTCGGCTTCCGCGACGACCGTTCGTTCGACGTCCGCGAACTCCTCGGCCGCTCCTGGCTCGACGACGCGATGCGCCGCTGGGAAGCGGAAGGCTCCGCTTCGGTGATCCGCCTCGCCCGCGCCCAGGCGGAGATGCTGCGCCGCGACTGGTACTATCGCCACGGCCGGTTCGAGGACCAGGCCGACGGCAGCGTGCTGCTGATCCTGCCGGACACCGAGCCCGAGCTCCTGCTGCCGCTGATGCGCTGGCTGGGGCCCGGCGGGGAACTGATCGAGCCGGCGGAGCTGCGCCCCCGCCTCGCCGCCGAGCTCCGGGCCATGGCCGCCGCCTACACCGACGCCTAGGACTGTTGCCCGATCCTCGGCACCCCGGCGCCGGCCGGGCACGGCGCGACGGCGCGGGTCTTCGGACGCCGGCTCGCGCCGGGCTTCGGTCTCAGGGCCCGCTCACCCAGATCCCGACCGGCGCCTCCCGCCCGCGGATGGCGTGAGGGCCGTAGCGTTCGAGACCGGCGACCGCGTCCGCCCCGCCGACCGCGCGGGCGGCGTCGACCGTGGAATCGGAGGCAACGATGGCGCTGCCGAAGTCGCGCGTCAGCGCCTGCAGCCGGCTGGCGACATTCACCGTGTCGCCGATCACGGTGAACTGGGGCTGGCGTTCGCCGCCGACATCCCCCACCAGCACGCTTCCCGTGTGCAGCCCGATCCCGACCGAGAGCGCGCCGCCGCCACCTTCCTGCCGTTCCGCCGACCAGGCCGCCATGTCCGCGACGAGCCCGCGGGCGCAGGCCAGCGCCGCAACAGCCGCATCCGGATCGGGGCCCATCGCCCCGAAGGCGGCGAGCGCGCCGTCGCCGATATACTTGTCGAGCATGCCGCCGCGGTCGAGCACCGCGCGCTCCACCCGGCCATGGAAGCCGCGCAGCAGCGCCATCGCATCGGCCGCCGGCAGCTTCTCGGCCAGGCTGGTGAAGCCGACCAGGTCGATGAACATGACGGTGGCGGTCGTGCTGCGCGGCGGCAGCGGCGCCTCGGCGTCGGCGAGGCGCTCCGCCAGCGGCGCCGGCAGGTAGCGCGCCAGCAGCATCCTCCGCCGTTCCGTCTCCTCGGCGCGCCGGCGCTCGACCAGCGTGGCGGCGAACGCGAACGCGCCAAGATTGGCCACGCCGGCGGCGACCGGACCGGCAACGCCGATCCAGACCGGGCCGAGCACGAAGACCGCCTGGGCCAGCGCCAGCCAGCCGAGCACGACCCCGAGTCCCAGCGCGGCGGCGACCGGCGGTGGGAACCGCCAGGCCATCGCGGTCAACCCGCCGACCAGCAGGATGCCGAGCAGGTCGCTCGCCCGTGCCGCTGTCCCGCGATCGAGCCAGCGGCCGGTCAGCATGTTGTCGATCGCCGTGGCGAAGTGCTCCGCCCCCGGCAGGGTCGGCGTGAACGGCGTGCGGAAGGTGTCGCCCAGGCCGACGGCGCTGGCCCCGATCACGACGATGCGGCCGGCAACGGCATGTTCCGGGATGCGGCCGTCCAGGAGATCGGCCATCGACCAGGCGGGGAAGGTCGCACGCGGCCCGTAGTGGTTCACCGCGAGGCCGAGCGTGCCGTCGGTCGGCACGAAGCGCTCGCCGATCGCGACCCCCTGTCCGACATGCACGACCACGCGGTCGCGGCGCAGCCCGTCGAACAGGCGCACCGCTTCGACGCTGAGCGACGGGTAGAGGTCCTGGCCCTCGGCCAGGACCAACCGGTCGACCCGAAGCGCCCCGTCCGGGGCCAGCAGCACCGTGACATGGCCGAGCGTGGTCGCCGCCTCGACCAGAACCGGTGACGGCACGACGGCGCCGATCGCTGCGGGCGGCAGGCCGCCGTCGGCCATGGTGGCCGCCCCCTCCCCGGGGCCGCCGGCGACGACCCGATACGCCGCCCGGCGCACCGGCTCGGGCAGGTCCATGGCCGCCGCCTCGGCCCGGTGCCACACCAGCGCGAACGGCAGGACGACCCCGGGCGCCCGCGCGAGCGCCTGCGCCAGGGCCCGATCTCCGTCCGCCTCGGCGTCCTCCTCGCCCCCTGGCCGGGCGGGCAACAGCAGGTCGAAGGCGATCACCGCAGCGCCCAGGCGGTCGAGTTCGGTCACCGCGTCGGCCAACAGCTGGCGCGGCAGCGGCCAGGTTCCGGCGGTCTCCAGGCTGCGGTCGTCGATCACCGCCAGGGCCACGTGGTCGCTCGGCGCAATTGGCCCGCGCAGGCGGTAGCGGAGGTCCAGGCTTGCCAGTTCCGCCGTCACCAACGGCGGCTGGCCGGCCGCGGCGAGCCACACCATCAGCACACACAGCGTCGGCACGGCCCCCAGGGCCACACGGCGCAGTCGGCCCCGTCGACGGTGCGCCCCGCGCCCGGCGGACGATCCTGCCGAGGGAACGGGGCCGTCGCTCAAGGATCCGCCGTCGCCGCCAACACGCGCTCGACCCGGGCCGCCCCCCAGCGCTTGACCTCCAGCGCGGCCTCGGGACCGGCGCCGACCGGAACGTCGACGCCCTCGCCCGGCCCGACGGCGACCGCACCGTCCGGCGCCTCGCGCGGGGCAACGCCGACCTCGCCCTCGACCGTGAAGACGGCCGTGCCGTCGGCCCCGGCATTGACCACGAATTCGGTCGAGCGCACCGAGGCCACGGCCGCCCGGCTGCGCACGTCGAAGCCGCCGCCGTCGCTGCCGGGGCTGACGACGGCGCGCAGGATGCCGCCGAGCATGGAGAGGACGCCGCTGCGACGCTCGCCCCCGCCGACGGTCATGTACTCGGTCACCACCACCTCCGATCCGGCGCCGATCACGATCCGGCTGCCGTCGGCGAAGGCGATCTCGATCCGCGCCGCCTCGCCGGTGACGATCCGATCGCCGACGGCGACCGCCACCCCTTGCGCGGCGGGCATCGGCTCGGGCGGTCGAGAGATGGTGGCGACGCCGACCAGGCCGACCACCCGCCCGACGGCGGCAGAATCCTGGGCCAGAGGCGGGGAGGAAAAGGACAGGATCAGCGCGATCGCCAGGGCGACGGCGCCGGAGAGAGGCGGAAAAACTCGATGCATGATCCGGTTGCTCCTTTGGACCGGGAAGGTCGATGGTGCGCACCGGCCGGGTGCCGTGGTCCGCTCTGGTAGACGGCCCGCTGTTTCAGGAGTATGCCACACCGCGTTTCAGCACGGTATCCGGGAGGTCCCTCGCCGCCGCTCAGTCGGCGCCTTCGGTCCGGATGTGCAGCGTCTCGCCGCAATGCTTGCAGTGCACCGCATCTGGGTCGTGCCGCGACAGGCCGCAAGTCGGACAGGTGTAGCGCACCTTCGCCGGCCGGAAGAGCGTCTGCACCAGGCGCAGGAACAGACCCAGGCCGACCACCATGATCACCACCGACAGGATCCGGCCCGACGTGCCGTCGAGCGTGATGTCGCCGAAGCCGGTGGTGGTCAGGGTGGTCACGGTGAAGTAGAGCGCGTCGATATAGGTCTCGATCGCCGGGTTCCGGTCCGCCTGGAAGACGTAGACGAAGGCGGTCACCACGAACAGGAAGACCAACAGGTTGACGATCGAGACCAGGACCTGCTCGTGCTGGCGGAAGAAGGCGTAGCGCCGCCGCAGGTCGCTCAGCACGTGGTAGGAGCGCATCAGCCGGAGCGCCCGCAGCACCCGGAGAAACGCCAGGTTCTCGACGAACGGCGCCAGCACCAGGCTGGCGATCACCACGGCGTCAGCGATCGTCACCGGCTCCAGGAAGTGCCGCGCCTTGTCCTCCGCAATCATCAGGCGGGCGGCGAAGTCGATCGACAGCACCAGCGCCAGCACGATGTCGATTGCGATCACCCAGCCGGTCGGCGGGAACATCGATACGACGATGAAGAAGGCGATGGTCAGGACGTCGAACGCCAGCAGGGCATAACGGAACCGCTCCGCCCGTGGCGTGCGGCCGCGGTAGAGCGCGGCGATGCGCTCGCTCAGCGGCCAGTGCTCGTCCCGAGTCTCGTCCGCCATCGATCGCTTGTCCTGCCCTGCGGCCTCCGGCCCGATAGGACCAACGGTGGGGCGGCGGTCGCCGTTCCCCCGGCGAACCGTGCCCCCTAGATAACCGGACCGATCAGCCCCCGCCGGACCCCGCGTCGTCCGGCTGCACGCTTTCGAGATAGGCCAGGAGGGCATCGATCTCCGCCGGTTCGAAGCGGAATTCCGGCATCCGGACATCGGCCTCGTGGCCGACGATGATGCCCTCGGCCAATGCCTCCGCGAGGTATTCGATCGGCCAGCGCTGGCCCAGCGTGTGGAACGGCGGGGCCGCCGGCTCCGCGCTCGCGCCTTCGGGGCCCACCGCATGGCAGCCGCTGCACAGCCGCTCGGCGATCGCCCGGCCCTCGTCGATCTGGCCCGGCGTCGGCGGCGCGGCGGGATCGGAGGCGGTGGCGGCCTCCGGCGCGCGGTCGGCGCTGCCGGGCTGGGCGCACGCGGCGAGCACCAGCCCCGCCGTGGCAGCGAGGGCAAGCGGAACGGTCGGGCGGCGAATCATGCCGGCAGTCTGGCATGGCCGGCGCCCGGCGCCAACCCGTCCCGTCCGGCGGCGCGGCGTGCTACCGTCTTCGGCCCACCAACGTCCACCGCACCGAAAACCAAACCGAATGCGAGAGAACGAGGAATCATGAAGGTCGTCGTCACGGGAGGATGCGGCTTCGTCGGCCGCAAGCTGATCCACCGCCTGCTGGACCAGGGCACGCTGCCCGGCCCCGACGGCCGGCCGCGCACCATCGACCGACTGGTCGCGGTCGACGCGGTCGAGACGCCGCCGCCGCTGCCGGAGGATCCGCGCCTGGTCACCCGCATCGCCGACATCGCCCAGCCTGACCTGCTGGCGGAGCTGATCGACGGTGACACCGAGGCCGTCTTCCACCTGGCCGCCGTGGTTTCCGCGGGGGCGGAGGCGGATTTCGACCTGGGCATGGCGGTCAATCTCGACGCTACGCGGATGCTGCTGGAGGCCTGCCGCGCCGCCGGCACAGTGCCCAGGGTGGTCTATTCCAGCTCGGTCGCGGTCTTCGGCGGCGACCTGCCCGCGGTGATCCCCGACAGCCTGATCCTGTCGCCGCAGACCAGCTACGGCACCCAGAAGGCGGCGGGCGAACTGCTGCTGAACGACTTCAGCCGCAAGGGCTTCGTCGACGGCCGCGGCCTGCGCCTGCCGACCGTGGTGGTCCGCCCGGGCAAGCCGAACAAGGCCGCCTCGACCTTCGCCAGCTCGATCATCCGCGAGCCACTGCAGGGCGACACCGCGGAGCTGCCGGTGCCAATGGACACGAAGATGTACGTCATGTCGCCGGTCAAGGTGGTGGACGCGCTGCTGCACGCCTACGGCCTGCCGACGGACGCGATGGCGCCCTACCGCACCATCACCCTGCCCGGCCTGACGGTCAGCGTGACGGAGATGCTGGACGCGCTGGAGCGGATCGGCGGCGCCGACGCCCGGGCCCGGGTCATTGAGAAGCCTGACCCGGCGATCGCGAAGATCGTCGCCGGCTGGGCCCACACCTTCGCCGCCGAGCGGGCGCAGGCATTGGGTTTCCAGGCGGACGACGACTACGATTCGATCGTCCGCGGCTTCATCGAGGAGGACATGGTCGTCCCCAACCGCACCGGAGCGCCGTCATGAGCGTCGCCGCCTTCGACCATGTCAACATCCGCACCGGGCGGCTCGAGGAGATGGTGGCGTTCTATACCGAAGTCCTGGGCCTCGCGGTCGGCGACCGCCCGCCCTTCGGCTTCGCCGGGGCCTGGCTCTATCTCGACGGTCAGGCGGTGGTTCATCTGGTCCAGGACCGCGGTCGGATGGAGGCGCCGGAACCGCGCATCGAGCATGTCGCCTTCCGCGGTGCCGGCCGGATGAAGCCGTTCCTGGAGCGGCTGTCGTCGCGCGGCATCGACTGGCGCCTCGGCGAGGTGCCCGGCTGGGGCATCACCCAGGTCAACATCCACGACCCGGACGGCAACCACCTGCACGTCGACTTCCAGGAGCCGATGCCGTAGGTCGGACCAACGGTCCGACATGCCGCGGCACGCGCCGGCGCCGAGGCGTCGGACCGCGCTTCGTGTGGTCCGACCTACGAGTTCGGGGAGAACGAGAACGGCGTCGGCCCGCGCAGCTGGTCGTCGACCAGCAGGCGGTGGTCAAGGGGCGGGAACGCCCGCTGGGGGCAGTCGAGCCGCTCGCACAGCCGGCAATGCAGGCCGATCGGCACCGCAATGTCATCGTTGGCGAGGTCGACGCCGTCGGCATAGACCAGCTGCGCCGCGTGTGACACCTCGCAGCCCAGCGCGACCGCATAGGTCTGGCCGATCCGGTGGAACCCGGCGCCGGCCTTCGAGACCGTGCGCGCGATCGAGAACCAGCGCTCCCCGTCCGGCATTTCGGAGACCTGGGTGTGAACGCGGCCCGGCCAGCGGAAGGCGTCGTGGACGTTCCACCGCGGACAGGCGCCGCCCAGCCGGGCGAACGGCGCGCGGCTGGCCGAAAACCGCTTCGACACGTTGCCCGCCACGTCGACCCGGATCATGAAGAACGGCACGCCCTTCGCCCCCGGCCGCTGCAGCGTGGTCAGCCGGTGGCACACCTGCTCGAACGACGCGTCGAAGCGCTGCATCAGGATGTCGATGTCGTAGCGCACCGCCGTCGCCGCCCGGAACACCCGGTCGTACGGCATCATCACCGCGCCGGCCAGGTAGTTCGCGAGGCCCAGCCGGACCAGCCGCGCCGTCTCCTGATGGGCGAAGCGCGGCTCACCCGCCATCCGGTCGATCAGGGCGCGGTACCTGATCAGCGCGATCTGGTGCGCCAGCTGAAAGATCCGCGCCGACGCAGGCAGCATCTCCGACAACAGGATGCGCCGGCCGTGCCGGTCGTAGCGGCGCCAGACGCCCTGCATCACGTCGACCGGCAGCACCTTCACCCGGACCGTCAACTCCTCGTCCAGATAGCGGGTCAGGCCGGCCATCAGTTCCCCGGGTTCGAGGGCGCCAGTCTGCCAGATCTCGTCCGCCGCCTCCTCCAGGTCGGGGAAGTGGTTGGCGTGGTGGTGGAAGAAGTCGCGAGCCTCGTCCAGCGCCGCGCCGGTGTCGGGCAGGCCTGTGACGGCGTCGGCCGGCCCTCCCTGCCCGGTCGCCTGCCGTTCGGCTATCAGACGCAGATCCTCCCGCGCCTGGTGATAGGCCTGGTAGAGCTGGATCACCGCATCGGCCACCGCCGGGCAGGCCTGGGCGACGTCCACCACGTCCTGGCGCTTCAGCCCGGCACCGTCGAACAGGGGATCGCCGAACGCCTCCGCCAGCCCGGACACCAGCCGCGCGCCGTCATCCTCCGCGAAGGTCGTCAGGTCGAGGTCGTAGGTCTGGCCCAGCTTAAGCAGCAGGTCCACCGTGATCGGCCGCTGGTTGTTCTCGATCAGATTCAGATAGCTGGCGGAGATGCCCAGCCGCTCCGCCATCTGGGCCTGGGTTTCGCCCCGGTCCCGGCGCAGCCGGCGCAGCTTGTGGCCCAGCATCGCCTTCTTCGCCATCGCGCCTGCCTCCTTCGCGCCGCCGCCGCCCCATCCGGGCGCTTGACCCCGGTCCTTCAGCGATCTGACCGTATTGACTGTCTTACAAAATACAACTTTACAAACATTACAATCAGACTGTTTTACGATCAAGCACTTATTGACCATTTGTGGAGCATGCGCTCACTGTCAATCCATGAACGCGGCGCAACATGACAATTCCTGCGCCGCGGCCCGGAGCGAACCACGAGAGGCGATACGATGGCACCCCTGGATCAGAGCCCCGCGAACGGCGGACCGAACGGCGCGGCCGGCAGCTACGTCACCCCGACGCAGGCGCGGGGCGCGGACTGGCTGGAGGCGCGTTATCGCGGGATCCGGCGCGACTACGCGCCCGAGGACGTGGCCCGGCTGCGCGGCTCGCTGACCGTCGAGCACACGCTGGCCCGCCGGGGTGCGGAGCGGCTCTGGGACCTGATGCACGAGCGCGACTTCGTCAACGCCCTGGGCGCGACCAATGGCATCCAGGCGATGCAGATGGTCCGCGCGGGGCTGGAGGCGATCTACCTCTCCGGCTGGCAGGTCGCGGCGGACGCCAACACGTCGGGCAACATGTATCCCGACCAGTCGCTCTACCCGGCCAATTCGGTGCCGGAGGTGGTGCGCAGGATCAACCGCACGCTCCAGCGCGCTGACCAGATCGAGCACCTCGAGGGCGGCGCCAAGCGCGACTGGTTCGCGCCGATCGTCGCCGACGCCGAGGCCGGCTTCGGCGGCGCGCTCAACGCGTTCGAGCTGATGAAGGCGATGATCGAGGCGGGCGCCGCCGGCGTCCATTTCGAGGACCAGCTCGCCAGCGAGAAGAAGTGCGGCCACCTCGGCGGCAAGGTGCTGGTGCCGGTCAAGACCTTCGAGAAGACGCTGAACGCCGCGCGCCTGGCCGCCGACGTGTCGGACGTGCCCAGCGTGATCGTCGGCCGGATCGATGCGGAGAGCGCGAAGCTGATCACCTCCGACGTGGACGAGCGCGACCACCCCTATATCGACCGGGAAAATCGCACCGAGGAAGGATTCCACCCGATCCTGCCGGAGAACCGGCTGCAGTACTGCATCGACCGCGGCATCGCCTTCGGCCACTACGCCGACCTCTTGTGGATGGAAACCAGCACTCCCGATCTGGAGGTGGCCCGGCAGTTCATCGAGGGCGTCCGCAAGGTCCACCCGGACAAGATGTGCGCCTACAACTGCTCCCCCAGCTTCAACTGGAAGAAGAAGCTGGACGACGCCACCATCGCCAGGTTCCAGCGCGAACTGGGCGCGATGGGGTTCAAGTTCCAGTTCATCACGCTCGCCGGCTTCCACAGCCTGAACTACGCCACCTTCCAGCTCGCCAAGGGCTACCGGGAGCGGCAGATGGCCGCCTACGCCGAGCTGCAGGCGGCGGAGTTCGCGGCCGAGGCCGACGGCTACACCGCCACGCGGCACCAGCGCGAGGTCGGGACCGGCTATTTCGACGCCGTCTCGATGGCGGTCTCGGCCGGCAAGTCGTCGACCACCGCGATGGGCGATTCGACCGAAAGCAGCCAGTTCTGACGCCAACCGAGGGGCCGCGGCCGGTCCGCCCCGGGCCGGCCGCGCGCACCCGACACACCGGAGGTCACGCCATGCCTGATACCTACACCCCGACCGGAACGCCCTCGCTCGACCACACCGCCGACGCCGAGCTGCCTGACGCCATCACCATCCTGGCCGACGACTTCACGCCGGCGGCGATGGAGTACCACCGGCGCGAACTGGGCAAGCGCGGCTATCAGCTGGCCGGTCCGATCCTGCCGCGCACCTTCTACCGCCTGGAGGGCCCCGGCGCGCCGGCGCCGCAGTTCGACGGCAAGCCGCAATACGCCGCCACCTTCGTGCGCAAGCCGCAGGGCTGACGCAAGGCTGACGCAAGGCTGACGCAAGGCTGACGCAAGTCGGCCTTCCCCACCCTTCGCGCGTCATCCCGGACGCCGCCCGGCGTCCGGGATGACGGTGTTCTCCTCACGCCGGCATGCCGCGCCGCGGCAATCGAGCTCGAACCGGCCATCCGGGCCCGCCGGTCATTGCTGCGGCACCACCCCGCAGACGACCCGCGCTCCCCCGCCGCCAAGCGGCTCGGGCTCGTCACGGTAATTGTCGCCGCCCTGGTGGATCACCAGGGCGTGGCCGCGCAAGTCGGCGACAGTCAGCCGCGGCGCGACGGCGAACCGGCTCATCGCCTCGCCCTCGACCGCCCACAGTGCCGGCAGGTCGCCCAGATGGCCGTCTCCGCTGGGTCCCCGATGCATGCCGGTGTCGTCCGGATCGAAATGCCCGCCGGCCCCGAGCCCAGGGACGGTCTCGCCGGCATGGTCCTGGGCGGGGCCGCAATCCGGGTTCTGGTGCACGTGGAAACCGTGGGGCCCGGCCGACAGCATCGGACCCAGTTCGACCTGCAGCACCAGGCCGTTCGGCCCGTCCATGGCGTGCACCACGCCCCACTGGGCGCCGGTTCCTTCGGTCGTCACCTCATGCATCGGGACGGTCAGGTCCTGCGCACCGGCCGGCGGGGCGCCCAGCGCCGCGACCGCGACCGCGAGCGGCAGTGCCGCCCAGGGCAGCCACCGGCCGGGATCGGCGGAGAGGGCGCAGGCGGTGTCGCGGGTCGCGGCGAAGGGGGCGCGGAAGGCGCTACGGGTCATGGCGGGTCCTCTTTGGCGAGCGGGTTGCGATCCAAGCCGTCGGGAGGAGCGTCGGAGCCTCCCGCGTCACCTGATCGCCCGGCGGCGACCCCGCAAGCCCCGCCGATTCGACCGGGCGGGCCGCACCGGTCCGCGCTGCCGGCGCGCGGCGCGACGGCCGCCGCCGGGAGCCGCAAGACGGACCGAATAGGCACCATCCTGAAACACAATCCTGGTGCCGCCCTTCGCGTCGCGCGACCCGACGGCCTATGCTCGACGGACCTCGGGCCGGCACCGAATGCGAACAAGGGGGAGCTTCCCATGACGACACCCGGCGCCATCATCCGCGGCGACGGTGCGCCGCCGATGGACAGCACCGTCAACCGGAAAGGCTACGACGCCTTCGCCAACGACTATGATGCCACCCTGGCCGAATGGGGCTATGAGGCGCCGGAGGTCGCGGCGCGCCTGGCGGCCGAGCGGCTGGGTCCCGGCGCCGGCACCGCCCGGGTGCTCGATCTCGGCTGCGGGACGGGTCTCTCGGGGGTGGCGCTGAAGGGGGCCGGCGTCGGCCGGATCGACGGTGTCGACCTGTCGCCCCGCAGCCTCGCCCTGGCCGCCGAAAAAGGCGTCTATGGCGACCTGACAGAAGTCGACCTGAACGCCGATCCCGGATCGGACGGCCGACGGCTGCCGTTCGGGGACGATAGCTTCGACGGGCTGGTCTCGGTCGGAGTGCTGACCTATCTCGACGCCGAGCCGGTTCTGCGCGAGGCGCTGCGCGTGGTGCGACCGGGCGGCCCGGTGGTGGTGACCAGCCGCGACGACCTGTGGGTGGACCGGAACTATGCGGACATGCTGGAGCGGCTGGAGGCGGACGGCGCGGGTCGGGTGTCGGCGATCAGCGACCCCGAGCCCTATCTGCCGAACAACCCGGACTATGGCGACCGGGTCCGGGTGATCTACTTGACGCTGAAACCCGTCTGAGGGCGACAAAGGAACCGCCGGGTCAAGAACTCCGCCGCCTCCCGCTCCGGCAGCAAAAGGAAATCTTCCGCTCGGACAGCGTAAGGAAAACTGCGTATGTCGCGAGGATCGTGTAGCGCTTGCGGTGTTTCGACCCTGAACGTATCGTTGTCGCACCGAAAAAAAGCATCGACTGTGCGATGACGACGCCGACTTCCAGCGACGGGGCAAGCGGCCCATCCGGTGACACGGTCGTGCATTTGGTCGACGACGACCGGAAACGCCGCGATCATTATGCGGAGATCCTGGCACGCGCCGGATTCCGCACGCAGCAACACGAGTGGGCCGACGACCTGATGAGTGTGCTGGCCGGCCAGACGGATACGTCGGTTGTCGTGGCAAATGTCGAAGACCCGCTGATGGACGGTTTGGGCCTGATCCGCGACCTCTACCAGACCGGACGTCCCCTGCCGGTGATCCTGGTCGACGGCGATTCCGCCGTGCCGACGGTGGTCCGCGTCATGAAGGCCGGCGCCGTCGACTATCTGGTTCGGCCGGTGGCGGCGGACACCCTGGTCGGGGCGGTCGGCCAGGCGGTCGAGCTGGCGGAGGCCGTGGCCGAAGGCGGCGCCCTGCCGGCCGATGCCGCCCAGAGGGTCGCCAGCCTGACGCCGCGCGAGCGCGAGATCATGGACGAACTGGTGCGCGGCCGGACCAACAAGGACATCGCCCGCGCCTACGACATCAGCCCGCGAACCGTCGAGATCCACCGCGGCCGCGTGATGCTGAAGATGCGGGCCCGCAACCTGGCGGAACTGGTGCGGATGGTCGTCTCGTTCGGCCAGACCTTGTCCGCCGCGCCGGACGTCGACCCGGGCCCGCCCCCGCACGGCGGCACGCCCGGAGGCGCGATTCAGCCCAACTGGCGAGAGAACGACGACTGAGACGGCGACCCGTGACCGTCGCGACCGCACGGGGTCCCGCCAGCACAGTCTCAGGCCGAAGCGCCCTTGCTTCCCGAACCGACCGTCTCCAGCTTCGCGGCGAGAGAGGCCTCCAGATACGGATCGATGTCGCCGTCGAGCACCCGCTGGGCGTCGCCCCGCTCCACCCCCGTGCGCAGGTCCTTGACCATCTGGTAGGGCTGCAGGACGTAGGACCGGATCTGGTGCCCCCAGCCGATGTCGGTCTTCTCGTCGGCCAGGGCCTGGGCCTCGGCCTCGCGCTTCTTCAGCTCCATTTCATAGAGTTTCGCACGCAGCATCTCCATCGCCGTCGCGCGATTGCGGTGCTGGGACCGGTCGTTCTGGCACTGGGCGACGATGCCACTCGGCAAGTGGGTGATGCGTACCGCCGAATCCGTCCGATTGACGTGCTGACCGCCCGCGCCCGACGCTCGGTAGGTGTCGACCCGCAGATCCTTGTCCTCGATCTCCACCTGGATCGAGTCGTCGATCACCGGGGAGACCCAGACCGAGGCGAAGCTGGTGTGCCGGCGGGCCTGGCTGTCGAACGGGCTGATCCGGACCAGGCGGTGGACGCCGGACTCGGTCTTCAGCCAGCCATAGGCGTTCGGGCCCTTGACCTTCACCGTGGCGGACTTGATCCCGGCCTCTTCGCCCGGGCTCTCCTCCAGCCATTCCAGCTTGTAGCCCTTCTCCTCGGCCCAGCGGGTATACATCCGCAGCAGCATTTCGGCCCAATCCTGGGCCTCGGTGCCGCCCGCGCCGGCATTGACCTCGAGGTAGCAGTCGTTGCCGTCGGCCTCGCCGGACAGCAGACTCTCGATCTGCTTCTTCTCGACCTTGGCCTTGAGCGCGAAGAGCTGCTGCTCGGCCTCGGCGACGGTCTCGGTGTCCCCCTCCTCCTCGCCCAGCTCGATCAGGCCCAGGGCGTCGTCCAGCTCCTGCTCCAGGACGCGGACGCCGGCGATCGCGCCTTCCAGATGGGTGCGCTCGCGCATGATCTTCTGGGCCTTGTCCGGATCGTTCCAGATGGCCGGGTCCTCGGCGAGGCTGTTCAGCTCGTCGAGGCGCAGGAGCGCCTGCTCCCAGTCAAAGAGACCTCCTCAGCAGTTCCATCGACTGCTTGATCTCATCGGTCACGGCCTGGATCTCGGCACGCATCGGGGACCATCTCCCTCGGCTCGTCGGATTGCGGATGCGCCGCGACGGGGGCGGCGCAGACCCCCGGATTTAGGACGGATCGGCCCCGCCGTAAAGCCTCGCGGTCGGTTCGGAGCTCCTCGGCCCACAACAGCCGCAGCGCCGGCAGGAAGCGCCGACCCCAGCTGTCGGGCGCGTGATAACCGCCCAGGCTGACGATCACGGAACGACGCGCGGCGGGCAGCCCGGCTCGCGCCAGCAGCCCGTCGACGACCCGCGGCTCGGCATAGCTCGGCTCCCGATGGCCCAGGTCGACCACGACGCGGCTGGTCGGCGGCAGGTCGGCCGCGGCGGCCAGGGTCTCGAAGGGATCGAGGAAGGTGGCGCGGCCGACCAGGGGCGACAGCGCCAAGACCCGCCCCACCGCGTCGGGCCGGGCCAGTCCCAGCCACAGGGCGAAGGTGCCGCCCAGCGACGCACCCGCGATCGCCGTGCCTGCCGGCCCGGTGCAGATCGGCCAGTCGCGCGCGAGCCGCGGCCGCAGGCTGTCGAGCAGCCAATCCGCCAGCACCGGCGCCAGCGGGCGCAGCGCGCCGGGCCAGGGCCAGGGCGCGAGGTCCGCGCTGCGGACGCCGTCGTCGGTGAAGACCGCCGCGACCAGCATCGGCGGCAGGTCTCCGGAAGCGATCGCCGCATCGAGCCGGGAGACGAGGTCCCAGCTGGGATAGGTGAGGGCACGAGCCTCCAGATGGTCGGCCAGGGCGGCGGCGATCGGCGCCCCCTCCAGTCCGCGCGCCGGCAGGCCGCGGAACAGGTCCTGCGCGTCGGTCATGATCAGCACCGGTAGACAATCCCGCCGCGGCGAGGCCGCGCGTGGCGGCAGGACGGCGACGCCGACCGACCGGCCCATCCCGGGGGCCTCCAGCCGCATCAGCAGGGGCACCCGCGCCGGAGGATCGGCCAGCGACGACGCGGGCGCCAGCAGGGCCAGCACGGCAAGGACCACCGCGCCGCCCCGGAACCGCCGGGCGACCCTTCGGCCCCGGGCCGGCTGCTCAGTAGAGGCCGCCGGTGCCCTGCGTCGCCGCCCCGCCGACTGGCGCATCGCCTCCGCCCTGGTCCAGGAGACTGCCGCCCGCGCTGAAGGTCTGGCCGCCGAACGGCCCCATGTCGGCGACCGAGGCGGACGGCTCGGTCCCGGGCTTGTAGATCTCATTGATCCCGCTTGACGAGGCGAGGCCCGTGCGCGGGTCGATCTGCACCATGCTGACGTCCGGCGGAATCCGGAACGGCGGCACTTCCTCGCCCTCCAGCGCCTCGCCCATGAACTGGCCGAAGATCGGGACCGCGACCGAAGATCCGGTTGCGCCCGGCCCCAGCGTCTGGGGCGTGTCAAACCCGACATAGACCCCGGTCACGAGGTCGGGCGTGAAGCCGACAAACCATGCATCGAAGGCGTCGTTGGTGGTGCCGGTCTTGCCGGCGAGCGGCACGCCGAGACTGGCCAGTCGGGTCGCCGTTCCGCGCTGGACGACGCCCTGCATGATCGAGACGATCTGCGCGACCGAGATCGGATCGCCGATCTGCTCCCGGGCGTCGGGCAGGATCGGCGTTTCCTGGTCGTTCCACGCCACCTCGACGCAGCCCTCGCAGCTGCGGTCGTCGTGCCGGAAGATCGTCTCCCCATGGCGGTTCTGGATCCGGTCGACGAAGCTCGGCGTGATCCGCCGGCCGCCATTGGCCAGCATGGCGTAGGCCGTGGTCATGGCGAGCGGCGTGGTCTCGCCCGCGCCCAGCGCCATGGAATAGAGCGGATCCATGTTGTCATAGACGCCGAACGCCTCGGTGGTCGCCTTGACCCGCTCGAGCCCGATCTCCAGCAGGATGCGGACGGTCATCAGGTTTCGCGAGCGCTCCACGCCGACCCGAAGCGGGACCGGCCCCAGCTGGTCGCCGGAGTAGTTGCGCGGCCGCCACATCGCCAGTCCCGCGCCCTGGTCGACCGCGATCGGGCTGTCGAGGATGATGGTCGAGGGCGTATAGCCGGCCTCCAGCGCGGAGAGATAGACGAACGGCTTGATCGAGGATCCCGGCTGTCGGAGCGCCTGGGTCGCGCGGTTGAATTCCGACATGCCGTAGCTCCAGCCGCCGCGCATCGCCAGCACCCGGCCGGTATGCGGGTCCATCACCACGATCGCGCCCTGGACCTCCGGAATCTGCTCCAGCGCCAGCACGGGCAGCGGTTCCTCGTCCTCGCCCCGGGCGATCGGCGCGGCCTCGGGCACCGCCGAGGTCAGCACCAGGTCGCCGAGGGTCAGGACGTCGGTGACGGCGCGAGGCGCGCTGCCGACCCGCTGGCCATCCCGCCACGGCCGCGCCCATTCCACCTGTTCCATCGGGATCACGCCGCGGGTGCGGTCCCCGAAACCAATCAGCGCGCTGTCCGCGGTGACGTCCAGCACGACGCCCAGCCGCCAGTCGCCCGCCCCCGCCGGCGTCTCGATTGCCGACAGCTGGTCCGGCCAGTCGTCGAAGGTGTCGAGCGTTCCGACCGGGCCGCGCCAGCCGTGCCGGCGATCATAGGCCAGCAGGCCGTCGCGCAGCGCGCGGTCGGCGATCTCCTGCAGCCGCGGGTCCATGGTCGTGCGCACCGACAGGCCGCCGGCATAGAGCTCGTCCTCGCCGTAGCGCGCGGCAAGCTCCCGCCGCACCTCCTCGGCGAAGAAGGCCGCCTCGACGACCTCCGCCGGGTCGCGGCTGGTGACCTCCAGTGGCGCGCGGGCCGCCTCGGTGGCCGCGGCGGCGTCGATCGCGCCGTCCTCCAGCATGCGATCGAGCACGTAGTTGCGCCGGGCGATCGCGGCATCGCGCCGACGGATCGGATGGTAGTTGTTCGGCGCCTTGGGCAACGCCGCGAGATAGGCCGCCTCCTCCAGCGTCAGGTCGGCGAGCGGCTTGTCGAAATAGGCCATCGCCGCCGCCGCCACGCCGTAGGCGCCGCGGCCCAGATAAATCTCGTTGAGGTAGAGTTCCAGGATTTCCGCCTTGGTGAACGCGTCCTCCAGCCGGAACGCCAGGAGCGCCTCGCGGATCTTGCGGTTGAACGACACCTCGTTGGTCAGGAGGAAGTTCTTCGCCACCTGCTGGGTGATCGTCGAGGCGCCGACCGGGCGCCGACCGGTGCCGATGTTGCGCACATTGGTGACGACCGCGCGGGCGATGCCGACCGGATCCACGCCGGGATGGCTGTAGAAGTTCTGGTCCTCAGCCGACACGAAGGCCTGGATCACGTGGTCCGGGATTGCCTCGATCGGGACGAAGACGCGATTCTCCGTCGCATACTCTTCCATCAGACGGCCGTCGGCGGCATGCAAGCGCGTGGTGATCGGCGGCTCGTAGTTCGCCAACTGGGAATAGTCCGGCAGGTCGCGGCTGAAATACTCCAGCGCGATCAGCGCCCCGACGGCACCGATGACCGCCAGAATGGCGAATGAGGAGAGAATCCAGCCGATGAAGCGCATGATCGATCCCGAACTACCGTCGTGGCCGGCAACGGCCCATCCTGCCAGCGGCCCATCCTGCCGGTGGCGGACGGGAGGGCTCGGCGGGGCCGCAGCCGTGAGTCACGACATGGGACGCGCGGGCTCGCCATAGAACCCGCGCATGGCGGGGTTTACCAGACGGTTGACTAGGTTGGAATTGTGTCCCGTGCAAGGCCGGGACGCGCCGGTCGCGTCAGTCCGTCCCCACCCGCCTCAGTTGCGGGCCAGCGTTTCCGCGCCCTCGAAATACGCCTCCACCGCCCGCACCAGCGCGCGCGCCAGACGATCGCGGTAGTCGGCCGTGCCGAGCAACCGCTCGTCCTCGGCGTTGGAGAGGTAGCCGAGTTCCACCAGCACCGACGGCACGTCCGGCGCCTTCAGCACCACGAAACCCGCCTGGCGGTGGGCGTCGGGGATCAGGGCCGTCACGTCGCCCAGCGCGGCGACCGCCAGATCCGCCATCCGCGCCGAGTCGACCAGCGTCCGGCGTTGGGCGAGGTCGATCAGGATCGAGGCGGTCAGGTCGTCAGCCGGATCGATCGCGACGCCGGCGATCAGGTCGGACCGATTCTCCCGTCGCGCGAGCGCGGCCGTCTCGCGGTCGGAGGCGCGGTCGGAGACCGTATAGACCGAAGCGCCGCGCAGCCACGGCTCCGGATAGTGGTCCGCGTGGAGCGAGAGGAACAGGTCCGCCCCCTCCTGCCTCGCGATCGCCACCCGGTCGCGCAGGCGCAGATAGACATCCCGGTCGCGGGTCAGCACGACGCGATAGCCGCCGTTCTCCTCGAGCAGGGCGGCGACCCGGATCGCCATGTCGAGCGTGACGTGCTTTTCATGAAGGCCGCCGATACCGGAGGCGCCGGGGTCGATGCCGCCATGCCCCGCATCCAGCACCACGGTCGGCAGCGCCGGCCGCTCCGGAGGAGGCACCGGCCCGGCGGCACGGGCGGGCGTCGCCGGGGCCGGCGCGACCGACGGGCCGCGCAGGTCGGCAGGGCGGCCCGTCGTCCCGGCCTCCAACACCGATTCGGCGAACCGCTCGGGGGCGGTCGGCTCCAGATCGAGAACGAAGCGGTACGGCAACGAGCCGGTTGCCGGCAGGAAGAACACGTCGCGCACGGCGGCCGGGCCAGTCAGGTCCAGAACCAGCCGCATGGTGTCGTCGCGCACCAGGCCGTGGCGATGCGCGGCGATCAACCCGCTGCCGTCGCCCGAGCCATCATCCGCCGCCCAGTCCAGACCGGAGAAGTCGACGACGGCGCGCGGCGGGTCGGCCAGCAGATAGAGATCGAATTCGGCGGCCGCGGTCATTTCGAGGACGAAGCGCGTGCGGTCGCCCTGGTCGCCGAGCCGCACGCCGACGACGGAAGCCAGGGCGGCCGCAGCCTCGGCGCCCGGCCGCTCGGCGGTCTGGAGCAGAATCGACGAAGCGGTCATGCCGCCTGGCGGGCGATCCTCCGCCCGGGCGCGCAGATGCGGACCGACCACCGCCAGAAAGGCGGTCGCCAGGAGCGGCAGCAGAATGGATGCGCGCCGAATCACCTGAGCGTAGCCTGTCGTTCCGTGGGTCCTTGCCAAGCGCCCTCGCGGCCGTGCCGCCCTCCCGTTGCGGACGCGATCCGGCCGATTCGCCCGGATCGTCGCCTTCGCAGCCAACGGCATCGACTGCATCCCCGTAGCTATAATCGTCCAAAAACAGTCGCTTCAACAGCAAAAATGAGACGACACTTCATCAGCGGCCCGGTGTGGCAGTTCGGCAACGCCGAATCTGAGGATCATGACCATTCCGGCATTGTCCGCATCGCGCCGCATCGTTATCTTTAGCTGGCGACAGACCGCGTGGCCCCATGCCGCGCCGCAGATCGACCGAAACGCGCGGTCGGATCGGCGGACGGACGGGTCGTCATCAGCCCCGGCTTCGGCCCGGGCCGTCGATCCGCCCTTCCCGAGGCCCGGTCGGTGGAGAATTCCTCCCCGGCTCGTTCCCCAGTCCGACGGCGCGCCGGCCTCCTGGTCGGGCGGTTCTGCTTGACGGACTCCTTCGGGGGTCCGAAGGCAGGCCCGGCCCGGCCGTAAGGGGTCGAACGGCCGCCCCACCGGTTTCCCCCGGAGACGGCCATCGGTTCGCGGCGCGGTGGCCGGGCGGAGACATGACATCGCGCGCCGCCGGCCCCTCGACCGGGGGCCAGGCGTCCTTAGACGGGCGGCGGCGGCGCGCACCGAGGTAACCCGGGATCGGTCCGGTCTTCCATGGAGGAGGCCGGGCCCGCCTGGCGGAGACGCCCCGTGCTGGCCCGCTGCAAAGCGCCGTTCGGGGCCCGGTGGTCGAACCGGCTTCGCCACGCGCGCATCCCGCCAAAACCGAAGCGGTGCCCAAGCGCCGGCGCGTATGTCGCGCGCGCCGCGGGACGGCACCGCAGGGAACATATTGATGGCCAAGCGTATGCTTGTCGACGCCACCCACCCGGAAGAAACCCGGGTCGTCGTGGTCAACGGCAATCGACTTGAAGAACTCGATTTCGAGACCGCCGCCAAGAGGCAGCTCAAGGGTAACATCTATCTGTCCAAGGTGACGCGCGTCGAGCCGTCCCTGCAGGCGGCCTTCGTGGAATATGGCGGCAACCGCCACGGCTTCCTGGCGTTCTCGGAAATCCACCCCGACTACTATCGCATCCCGGTCGCCGATCGGCAGGCGCTGGTCGCCCAGGAGGCCGCCGCCGCGGCCGAGGCCGGGGATCTGGAGGATCGGGTCGACGACGACGGCGATGCCGAGTCGGGAGACGGCAACGGCAACGGCAACGACGGCGGCAACGGCGGATCCGAAGACGGCAACGGCGGCGGTCGCGGCCGGCGCGGGCGCAATCGGCGCAACCGCAACCGCCCGGCCGACGCGGAGGGTGGCAACGCCGTCTCCGGCGATGTCGAGCAGGTCGGCGGCAACGAGACCGAGGACGTGCCGGAGCATCGGCCCCGCGGCAAGCCTCTGCGCCACTACAAGATCCAGGAGGTGATCAAGCGCCGGCAGATCATGCTGGTGCAGGTCACCAAGGAGGAGCGCGGTACCAAGGGCGCGGCACTGACCACCTATCTCTCGCTTGCCGGCCGCTATTGCGTGCTGATGCCCAACACGCCGCGCGGCGGCGGAGTCAGCCGCAAGATCGCCAATCCGAAGGACCGCAAGCGGATGAAGGCGATCCTGGAGGATCTCTACATCCCTGACGGCATGGCGGTCATCCTGCGTACGGCCGGGCTGGAGCGGACCAAGGCGGAGATCAAGCGCGACCTCGACTACCTGCTGCGGCTGTGGGACCAGATCCGGGCGGTGACGCTGGAGTCGACGGCGCCGACGCTGATCCACGAGGAAGCGAACCTGATCAAGCGGGCGATTCGCGACCTCTACACCCGTGACATCGACGAGATCCTGGTCTCCGGCGAGGACGGCTACCGCATCGCCAAGGACTTCATGCGGATGCTGATGCCGTCGCACGCAAAGAAGGTCCAGCTCTACAGGGACGAGGAAATCCCGCTGTTCCACCGCTATCAGGTGGAGAGCCAGATCGACGCGATGCACAGCCAGACCGTCCAGCTGCGGTCCGGCGGCTACATCGTGATCAACCCGACCGAGGCGCTGGTCGCGATCGACGTGAACTCCGGCCGCTCGACGCGGGAGCGGAACATCGAGGAGACCGCCTACAAGACCAATCTCGAGGCGGCCGAGGAGGTCGCCCGCCAGCTCCGGCTGCGCGATCTCGCCGGACTGATCGTGATCGACTTCATCGACATGGAGGACGATCGCCACAACCAGGCTGTGGAACGCAGGCTGAAGGAGTCGATGAAGATCGACCGGGCGCGCATCCAGCTCGGCCGGATCAGCCCCTTCGGACTGCTGGAGCTGTCGCGGCAGCGGCTGCGCCCGTCCCTGGTCGAGACGAATTTCGAGACCTGCCGCCATTGCACCGGTACCGGGCTCGTGCGCACCACCGGCTCGGCTGCCCTGCACGTGCTGCGGGCGATCGAGGAGGAAGGCATCCGCAAGCGGGCGCGCGAGATCCTGGTCCATGCGCCGACGCCGATCGCCCTGGTCATCCTCAACCAGAAGCGCGACAGCTTGGCGGAGATCGAGTCGCGCTACGGTTTCCGTGTCTTCGTCGAGGCCGACGACACGCTGATCGCCCCCGACTACCGCATGGAGCGGCTCAAGGCGCGCGGCGACGAGGACGATCGCGTCGGCATCGATACGGCCCGGGTGATGGCCGAGACCGATGCCGCCCTGGCCGCGGAGGCGCGAACCGGCGCCGCAGAGGCGGAGGACGAGGAGGAAGCGGTGGAGGGCCGCCCCGAGGTCCGTCCGGCCGAGGCCGCGGAGGAGGGTCGGGCCAAGCGCCGCCGCCCCCGCCGCCGTCGCAAGGGCGAACCTGCCGAGGAGACCGCTCGGGAGGCCGTGCCGCGCCAGCCCGATCTCGAAGAAGCCGAAGAGGCGGAGGAGGAGTCCGAGCCGCTGGAGGGAGCCGCCGGCGCGGCCGAGACCGCAGGGGAAGAAGGTGGCGATCGACCCCGCAAGAAGCGGCGCCGCGGCAAGCGCGGCGGTCGCCGCCGGGCCCGCCCGGACGGCGAGGCAGAGGGGACCGAGACCGAGATCGAGGCGACCGCCGGCGACCGGCTCCCTGCAGAGGAGGCCGACGCCCGCGACCACGACATTCGCGACGAGGATGACCGCGATGCGGCCTGGCCCGAGCCGGCATCCGAGCAACCGCCGGAGCAACTCGGTATACCGGAGCCGTCGGAGGAGCCGGCCCAGCCGGAAGCAGGGGACGAGCCCGCTCCCTCTGGCGGACCGGAGGGCGTGGCTGCCCCTGCCCCTGCCCTGGAGCCAGAGGTGGTGACGGAGGCGGACGCCGAAGCGCCGCCCGCCAAGCCGAAGCGCAAGCGGACGCCGGCCGGCGGCGGCAGCCGGGCGGCGACGAAGGCGGAGGCAAAACCGCGCCGCAGCCGCAAGAAGGCGGAAGAGAGAGCCCCGACTGAGGTGGCCGCGCAGGCCGCGGTGGATACGCCGGCCGAGGCCCCGGCGGCGGAATCCGACGCGAAGGCGAAGGCGGAGCCCAGGCCGAAGCGCGCGCCACGGAGCCGAAAGAAGGCGGCACCCACGGTGGAAGAGACGGCTGCCGCGCCGGAGCCGGCGGACAGCCCGGCGGCCGAGGCCACGGAGGCCAAGCCGAAGCGCAAGCGTGCGACGCGCGACCGCAAGAAGACGGCGGAGACGGAGGCGACCGCAATCGAAGCGGTAGCCGGTTCCCCTACGTCGGAAACAGTGGAGACCGCCGCCGCGACGGCAGGATCTGCCAGGCAGCAGGCCGCGGACGAGGCGTCGCCCGCGCCGGAATCCACGCCCCAGAGGCAGGCCGGCGATCCGGCGGGCCGGGACGACGCCGCGTCCGAGGGCGGGCACACCACGGTGATCGAGGTGACCGAACGCCCGACCAAGGAGAAAGAGAAGCCCAAGCGCGGCTGGTGGCGCCGGGTCGTCGACCGCTAAGGCTCAAGCCACGGACCTGACCGCACCGACGGATCGTCGGACGGCGGCGATCCGGAACCGCCCGAAGGCCCTCGCCGGCCTTCGGGCGGTTTTTTCGTGTGTCCCCGGCTCCATCAATGCCCCCCCGCACGAACCGATCGAGATCGACGCGCTTGCCTCCCAACGGTGCGCGCCTCGCCGCTCGCCCCTCACGTATGCCAGCACGGCCTTCCTACGGTGACACGAAATCGTGAAATGCGGGACGCCGCGAGGGACGCGGGACGCCTTTCGCGCCATTCCAGGTCGCAGCGGTCCAGAGGCTCAGGTGATCAACCTTTTGAAAAAGATGGATTTTCCGAGCCTGCGTCCAGGTCGACGGACGCTTCACTATCTATTATAAGATGCATATATAGGTATTTTGTCGTTCTTTTTTAGAAAAAAGTCATTTCCAAAACCATGGGTAAGGTGATTAATATGCTATCTATCGTTGTTTACGGCGGTTAAACACAATCGCGAAGTGGTATCCATAGCAAGAACGGGGAAGAGGGAGCGGAAGTCGAACCGCCCCAGGGAGGATGAGCGATGACAGCAGTCAAATCCGCCTTCGAGGCGAATCGGACCGAGTCGCCGGATCTCCGGATCGGCACCACGGCCGTTCGCCGCCGTGTCGAGATCCCGATCGGCGAGGGCGGCATGCGGGGCACCTTCATATCCTTTGACGGCCTGCCCGACGGGCGGGAGCACTTCGCAGTGGCTCTCGGGCGGATCGATGCCGGCCAGCCTCCCCTGGTTCGCCTGCACTCCGAGTGCATGACCGGCGACGTCTTCGGGTCGCACCGGTGCGACTGCGGTCCGCAGCTCAGGGAAGCGCTGTACCGCCTGCACACCGAAGGGGGCTATCTGCTCTATCTGCGCCAGGAGGGCCGCGGCATCGGGCTCTACGCCAAGTTCGACGCCTACCACCTCCAGAGCCAGGGCCTCGACACCTACGAGGCCAACCAGCACCTGAACTATCCCGACGACATGCGCAGCTACGACAGCGCCGCCGCCATGCTCAAGGCGCTGGACGTACCCGCGGTGCGGCTGCTGTCCAACAACCCGGACAAGGCAGCGCAGTTGCAGGCCCACGGAATCGAGGTCGTGAAGCGGATATCCACCGGCCTTTACGTGACAGCGCACAACCGGCGGTACCTCGAAGCGAAGGTGCGGAGGACCCGCCACAGCCTGGTCGGGCTGGGCGACATTCACTCCTGACGACGGCGAGACGACGCAAGAGAAAAGACGGGGAGAGGGAGAGATGAAGCATATCGGTCCGATCAGCGGCATTGCCGCCAGCGGCACTGCCCTGGTAGCCACCGCCGGCTACGACAACCAGGTGATCCTTTGGGACGCCAAGACCCGCCGGTCGGTCTCGCGCGCCCTGCACGACCATCTCGCCAACCAGTGCTCGTTCAGCCCCTGCGGGCGCTATCTGGTGTCGGCCAGCAGCGACTACAGTGCGCGGATCTGGGAGATCCCCAGCATGCGCCTGCGCGCGGCGCTGACCGACCACGACGACGACGTGGAGATGGCCGTGTTCGCGCCGCAGGGCGATCGCGTCGCCACCTGCTCCCGCGACCATCGGGTCCGGGTCTTCGACCTGGACGGCACTCTGCTGCGCACCATGCAAGGCCATGCCGCCGACGTGATCTCGGTCGCGTGGGACGACACGGGCACCGTCCTGATCACCTCCAGCGACGACGGCACCGTGCGCCGCTGGAATGCCGAGACCGGGGAAGCTCTCGACACGCTCGACCTGGACGGCGTCGAGACTGATACGATCGCGATCGCCGCCGACGGCACGATCTTCGCCGGCAACGACGACGGCGAAATCCTGGTGATCCGCGGCCGGTCGGTCACGCCCGTTTCCGCCCATGCCGCGGGCATCAAGCGCCTGAGCCTGGGCGCCGGCGGTCGACTGCTGGCCAGCGTCAGCTATGACCGCAGCGCGGCAATCTGGCAGGTCGGCGACGGCACCATCAGACGGCGCACCACGACCCAACTGCCGTCGATCGTCTGGCCGCGGTCCTGCACCTTCCTCGACGACAGCCGTCTGGTGTTCGGCACCTTCGGCTCGGCCTATGCGATCTACGACCTGGATGCCGATCGGTGGCAGATCGACGGGATCGAGCGCGACATCAGCCTGAACGCCGTCACCCACCATGACGGGCATACCTATGCGATCGGCGACGCCGGCATCGTCCTGCGTGACGGCGAGCCGTTGCACGACCTGGGCAGCCTGTGCAACTTCCTGCTGCCGGCGGGCGATCGGGTGCTGACCGGCGGCCAAATGGGCACGGTGTTCGACGCGGTCAGCGGCGCCACCATCCACCAGCACCGCTCGCCTCTCAACTGCGGCGCGACGTTTCAGCGGGACGGCGTCCCGCACGCGATCCTCGGCGCCTATACCGGCGAGGGCCTGGTGTTCCGAATGGGAACCGACGGCCCGCAGTTGGTGGCGACCCTCCAGCTGCACGACAACGCGGTGAAGGGCGTCGCCTGCTCGGCGGACACCATCTTCAGCGTCTGCGCCACCGGGGCCGCCGCGTTCCACCGGATCGACGACTTCGGCGAGGTCGCCCGGGTCGACCGGGCCCATGACCGCATCGCCAATGGCTGCACCGCCCTGCCGGACGGCCGGTTCGCCAGCATCTCGCGCGACCTGACCCTGCGGATCTGGCAGGGCGGCCAGTCGACGGTGCACGAGACCCCGCACAAGAACTCGATCAAGTGCATCGCCGCCAGCCCGGACGGCCGGTATCTCTGCACCGGCGACTATGTCGGCTGGGTCGCCGTGTTCGAGGTGGCAAGCGGCACGTGGCACCAGGTCACGCGGCCGACCGCAGCGGGAATATCCTCGCTGGCACCCGCACCGGGACCGGCATTGTTCACCGCCTCCTCCTACGACGGCCGGACCTATCCGATCGCGCTGACCTGACCGGGTCACGCCCGGGGCCGAAGCGGCGCGCCCGGCCCCGGGCACCGGAGGGAGGAGTCCTCGGTGTTCGAGCTACCCAACGATGTCGCGATGGGCGGCGCGCTGGCCTGCGTGCTGCCCGAACCGCTGCGGCGCGGCCGCCCCGCCGTGCCGCCGCCGGCCGATCCCGACGCCGCCGCCATGGCCGCCGCCCTGCGGCGGGCGATGGAGGCGATCGGCCGCACCCATCCGAACCCTGCCGTCGGTGCGGTCCTGGTCCGCGACGGCCGGATCCTCGCCGAGGGGGCGACCGAGGCCTATGGCGGCCGCCACGCCGAGAGGGTGTGCCTGGACGGCCTGCCCCGCGAGGCGACGGCCGGCGCGACGCTCTACGTCACCCTGGAGCCGTGCGCCCACCACGGTCGGCAGCCGCCCTGCGCCGATTTCCTGGCCGGGCTGCCGCTGGCCCGCGTGGTGGCGGCGATCGGCGACCCGAACCCACTGGTCGGCGGCCGAGGCGTCGACAGGGTGCGCGCCGCCGGCATCGCCGTGGAGACCGGCGTACTGGCCGATGCCGCACTGGCCTGGCATCTGCCCTTCCTGCACTGGCACACCGAGCACCGGGTGCTGTTCGCCGGCAAATGGGCGCAAACGCTGGACGGCCAGCTTGCCTATGACGACCGGTCGATCCGCTGGCTTTCGGGACCGCCCGCGCTCGCCTATGCCCATTGGCTGCGCCAGCGCTACGACGCCATCGTCGTCGGCGCCGGGACGGTTCTGGCCGATTTCCCGCGCCTCACCGTGCGCGACTGCGCCCCGCCGCACGCCCGCAACCCGGTCCGCGTCGCGGTCGACCCGAGCGGCCGCATCGCCGCCGCCGCGGACGACACCTTCGCCCGGATCCTGGGAAGCACGTTCGACGATGCCGCCCCGTCCGTCCTGGCGACCGGCCATGCCGCCGCCGACGCCCTGCCCGCCGACCGCCGCGCGACCCTCGAGGCGGTGGGCACGGTCGTCCTGCCGCTGCCGGAGGGACCGGACTTCCTGCCGGCGCTGGCCGAGGCGCTGGGCGGCGGCGCACTGGCCCGTGCCGTGGGCAGGCCGATCCAGAGCGCCATGGTCGAGGGCGGACCGCAGTTGCTGGGCCGCTTCGGCGAAGCCGGGCTGCTGCACGTCGCCCATGCCTTCGTCACGCCGCGCTGCGGCGGCGGCCGGCAGTTCCGGATCGCCCGGATGGCGCCGCCGCATGTCGAGCCGCCAATGGCCACCGTGCAGTGCTGCCGCCTGGGCGAGGACGTGCTGATTGAATACTGCCGGCCGGACCTGGCCGACCGCCTCGCCGCCGCCTGCCGCCGCCCGGCCGGGCAGGCGGCGGCCCGCCCCGTTCCCAAGCCTGCGGCCGCGGAGATCGCCCATGCCGAACGCCCCTGACGCCGAACCGGTGATCGTCGGCGAGATCAACACCCTGACCGATCGCGCAGCGATGGGTCTGCCCGAAGGCTACGTCGTGCCGGCCGGCGAGGAGGCCGCTCCGGCGGTCGAGAACCTCCGCCACCGCCCGGCGGACGAGCTCGCGGTCCTGTGCGAGGACGCCGGCCAGCCCTTCGAGATGCGGCTGGCCGCCGGCCTGCTGCTCGGCCTGACCGGAGATCCGCGGCTCGACCCGGACGCGCCGGCCATGATCGACGTGCCGGCGGGCGAGGCGACGGTCGGCCTCGACCCATCGCAGATCGACACCGTGCACCGCACGTTCGAGAGGTTCGGCGTCAAGCGGAACTGGATCGAGAAGGAATGCCCGCGCTTCCAGGTGCGCATCGAGGCCTTCCGGATCGCCAGGTACCCGATGACCAACGGCGAATACCGCCGCTTCCTGGCGGAAGGCGGGCACGGCGACATGCCGTCCGCCTGGCCGTTCGGCCGGGTCCCCTTCGGCGCCGACAACCAGCCGGTCTACACGATCCCGCCCGAATCGGCGGAGGCCTATGCCGAGTGGTTGTCGGCCCGGACCGGCCGCCGGTTCCGCCTGCCCGGCGAATACGAATGGGAATACGCGGCGGCCGGTCCGGAGGGCTGGGCCTACCCCTGGGGCGACGACTGGCGCGAGGGCGTGTCGAACACGCTGGAGGCCCGCCTGCTCGCGACGACGCCGGTCGGAATCTATCCGGAGGGCGCCTCGCCGTTCGGCGCCCTCGACATGGCCGGCAACGTCGAGGAATACGTCGCCGACACCTACCACGCCTATCCGGGGTGGACGATCGTCGAGGACGACCTCTTCAAGGTGCTCGGCTTCTACCGCATCGCCCGCGGCGGCGCGTTCAACCGCTTCCGCGACCTCGCCCGCTGCCAGCGCCGGCACGGCCCCTACCCCAGCTCCCTCTACGCCATGGGATTCCGTCTTGCGGAGGATGTCCGATGAGCCCCAAAGACAGCCCCGAGACCCGTGCCTTCGGTGCCCATGCCGACCGCGCGCTCGATACCGGCGAGACGGCCGCGGCACCGCTGACCGTGGCCGACCTGGTCGAGATCAACGACCGCTTTCACGACAGTGCCCTGCTCCACTTCGCCAACCGCTGCGGCCTGTTCGAGCAGCTGCGCACGCCGCAGGACGTGGCCAGCCTCGCCGCCGCCAACGGATGGTTGCCGCGCAAGGCGCAGGTGATGCTGGACGCGATGGTCGCGCTCGGCCTGCTGGAGATCGAGGACGGCCGGTACCGCAACGCACCGGCGGTCGCCCGCTCGCTGTTGCGCGACGCCGACCTGTCGCTGGCGCCAGTGGTCGAGTACCAGCATCGGCAGTGGGATCTCTGGAACCGCATCGGCGAGGTCCTGTCGAGCGAAGACGCGATCCCGGCGCAGCAGGAGATCAGCCTGCGCGACGACCCGGGCACGAACCGGCAATACAACACCGCCATGCGGAACCTCTCGGTCGGCAACATCGCCAGGTTCCTGGATCTGGGCCTGGTACGCGAGGGCGACCGGGTGCTCGATCTCGGCGGCGGCCACGGCGCCTATGCCACCGAACTCGCCCGCACCCTGCCCGGGGTCTCCGGCGAGATTTGGGACCTCGAAACGGTCGCCGAGATCGCCCGCGAGACGATCGACGGGCACGGCGTCGGGGACCGGGTGACCTTCCGCACGCAGGACATCGCCGACCTCTCGGCCTATCGGGACCACAAGGCCGACGTGGTGCTGCTCAACAACGTGCTCCACTATTTCGACCCGGACACCGCCCGCGCCATCGTCCGGACCGCTGCCGGCACCCTGCGGCCGGGCGGGCGGCTGGCGATCACGGCGGTGCGGCTGGAGGACGACCGCCGCACGCCTTCGGCCGCGGCACGATTTTCCTTCTACATGGTGCTGAATGCCGCAGGCGGTCAGCTGCATGCGACCGACTGGCTGGCCGAGACCCTGCGGGACTGCGGTCTGGCGGTCGAGGAAGTGCCGTTCGGCTCGCTCGGCATCATGCCGACCACCGTGCTGATCGGCCGGCCCGCCTGACCGTCGCGAACGCCGCGGAGCGATCCCATGCCAGATTTCGTGATACTCTCGCTCTCTGCGAGCGACCAGAGCGTCTCCAGAAGTTGCGTACCCTTCCTGATTGACGCGTTTCAGTCGTCCGGGCATGCTGCCAGCGTCACCGATATTCGGGACCTGCCGCCCGTGTGGGGGCGCAAGGGCGGCATCTCGGTCTATCCGGAACCCTATCGCGCCCTGTTCGAGGAGGTGCGGCACGCCGCCGGCATCGTCTTCTGCCTGCCGATCTACTGCTACACCGCCAGCGGTGCGGCAAAGACCGTGACGGAGATCATCGGCGGGCAGGGGGGCGTCATGCACGACAAGCCCGCCGCCTTCGTCGTCGCGTCGGGCACGCAGCGCAGCCATCTGGCGATCCGCGATCTGATGGCCAGCATGGCGTTCGAGCAGCAGACCCTGTGCTGGCCGAAGCATGTCCAGGTCACCGAAGACGATCTGGAGGCAGACCGGGCAATCGGCCAGGAAACGCAGCGCCGACTGGCGACGCTGGCGCGGGAATTCGCGGCCTTCGCCGAGGCGATGGCCGGCCTGAATGCCAGGCTCAGGGCGGAACGCGCGGTGGACGCCGCAGCCGAATAGCCGGCGCCGGACGGCCTGCGACCGACGCGCCGGGCGGCACGGACCTTGGGAGGGGCCACCCCGGGAGCCGTGCGACCGCGGCTCCGGACCGGCGGTGCCGCGCCGGCAAGGCAGGAGGGCGGTTCATGCGGCCGCCGCCGCGACCAAAGCGAGAGGACGCCACCGACCGTGACCGCCAATACGCTCAAGCCGCTGCTGTTGCTGACGCTGCTGGGATTCAACGGCGCCGTCTACCTGGTGCTCGGCAAGTTCGTCACCGATGCCGGCGGCAATGGCCTGCTGCTGGCGCTGGGGCAGGCTGCCGGCGCCGCCGCCGTGCTCGGGCCCCTGACCGCGCGGCGGGGCGAGCGGCTGGGCCGCAGCCGCAACATCGTCGCCTTCTACGCCGGCGGCGCGGTGATTGGAATCCTGCTGCCGGCGGTCGCGACCTTCTGGGTGTTGCCCCATATCGGCGCCGGCCTGATGGCGGTCTCCATCGCCACCAGCCCGATCATGACCGCCGTGATCGCGCAGCTGGTCGGGATCGAGAAGCTGAACCTGCAAAAGGGCCTGGGGATCGCCGGCGCGTTCGCCGGCGCCGCGCTGATCGTCGGCGGCGCGCCCGACCCCAGCGTCGTGCGCGAGCCGCTGTGGCTGGCGGCCGGGCTTCTGGTACCGTTCTTTCTGGCCTGCGGCAACGTCTATCGCACGGTGTTCTGGCCCGAGGGGCACAGCGCACCGCAGGTCGGGGCAGGAATCGGCCTCCTGGGCATCGCGGTGATCGCACCGATGGCGATCCTGACCGGCGGGCCCGCCGCGGCGCTGGGCTTCGGCATCGGTGCGGCGGCGGCGCTGATCGGCTTCGTCGCCCTGAACGGCTTCAACGCCCTGCCCTACTACCATCTCCAGCAGATCGCCGGGCCGGTCTATCTGAGCCTGCTCAGCCACATGATGGCGGCGTTCGGCATCCTCCTCGGCATCCTGGTGTTCGGGGAGCGGTTCAGCCTGCGCGACATCGGCGGCGTGGCGCTGGTGCTGACCGGCGTCGCCCTGGTGACGCTGTCGCGCGCCCGTCAGGCCCGAAGGGCCGCCGCCGCGGGGTCGTAGAAGGCTTCCTCGCAGAGACGCCCTTCTGGTCGCGCGACCGCGGCGCGATCGAGCGGACTAGAGGCAATCCACGATCGGTGCGATCTGGTTCATCCGGGTCAGCAACGTGGCCGTGCGCCGCTGGACATAGGGGCCAGGGCTGGAGGCGGACCAGCGTCGCGGACTCGGCAGCACCGCCGCCAGCCGCGCCGCCTGGGTCGGCGACAGGTCCGCCGCCGCCACCCCGAAATGGTGCCGCGCCGCCGCCTCGATCCCGTAGACGCCGGGCGCGAACTCGGCGACGTTCAGGTAGGCTTCCATGATCCGCCGCTTGGCCCAGAATGCCTCCAGCCAAAGCGTCAGGTAGGCCTCGAAGCCCTTGCGCACCAAGTCGCGGCCGGGCCACAGGAACAGGTTCTTGGACGTCTGCATGCTGACCGTGCTGGCGCCGCGCAGCCCCTCGCCGGCCCGCCAGTCGTCGATGGCCGCGCGAATCTGCTCCAGGTCGAAGCCGTGGTGGCGGCAGAACAGATTGTCCTCGCCCGCCAGGACCGCCAGCGGCATGTGGCGCGAGACCTGCTCCAGCGGGACCCAGTCCTTGGCCAGCCCCTCCCCTTCGGCCAGCCGGATCAGCATCAGCGGGGTCACGGGCACCGGCAGCACCCGGTAGACCAGCGTACCGAACGCGGGCAGCGCGACGAACACGATCAAGAGGGCCAGCACGATCCGCCGCGGCCAGCGCCGCCGCGGCAGCAGGCGGCGCCCCGCACGCCCGATCGCCCTCGACAGGCCGAGGCCCCGAGGGCCCTTGGACGGGCGCCGGTTGGCGTTGCGGGGCATGGCCGGCGTCGGCGCGGTTCGGGCGGGCCGGCGGTTCAGGCGAGCCAGCGCTTCAAGCGCTCGGCCGCTTCCGCCATGTCCTCGGTGGAGCCGGCGAAGGAAAAGCGCATCGTCGCGTGGCCGCGCGCCGGGTCGAAATCGAGGCCCGGGGTGGCCGCGATGCCGGTCTCGGCCAGCATCCGCTTGCAGAAGGCATCGCTGTCGTCGGTCAGGTGACCGATCTCGGCATAGATGTAGAAGGCACCGTCCGCCGGGGCCAGCCGGTCGAAGCCCGCCTTCGGCAATTCCGCCAGCAACAGGTCGCGGTTGGCCGCATAGCGCGCGACATTCCGGTCGAGTTCCTCCCGGCAGTCGAACGCGGCGACGCCGGCGTGCTGCGACAGCGTGGGCGCGGAGATGAAGAAGTTCTGCGCCAGGCACTCGACCGCCCGGCCGAGGTCCGGCGGCACCACCATCCAGCCGAGCCGCCAGCCGGTCATCGAATAGTATTTCGAGAAGCTGTTGATGACGATCGCGTGCTCGCCATGGGCTGCCGCCGTCGCCTGCTCGTGCCCATAGGTGATGTCGTGGTAGATCTCGTCGGAGACCAGCCGGATTCCGGCATCCTCGCAGTAGCGCGAAAGCTCCGCCATTTCGGACACGCCCAACATGGTCCCGGTCGGATTGGCCGGGCTGGCCACGATCAGCCCGTCGGGCCGGGGACTGAGCGCATCGACCAGCGCCGGCGTCGGCTGGTAGCGGGTCTCCGGGCCGGTCGGGATCTCCACCGGCACAATGTCGAGGGCCCGCAGGATGTTGCGGTAGGCGGGGTAGCCCGGGGCGGCCAGCGCGACCCGGTCCCCCGGCTCGAACGCCGCCAGGAAGGACAGCAGGAACCCGGCCGAGGAGCCGGTGGTGACCACGATCCGATCCGCCGACAGGCCGAGGCCGTAGCGCTCGCGGTAGTGCTCGGCGATTCGCCGGCGCAGCGGCGGAATCCCCAGGGCCACCGTGTAGCCGATCTTCTCGGTCTCCAGCGCGTGCCGCGCCGCCTCGATCACCCCCCGTGGGGCGGCGGTCGCCGGCTGGCCGACCTCCAGGTGCAGCACGTCGCCATGGGTCGCCTCGCGCTCGGCGGCGGCGGACATGACATCCATCACGATGAATGGCGGGACCTGCCCGCGCTTGGCGACTTTCAGCGGCATCGGAACGGACCTCATCGCGTCGGAGGGCCCGCCCGGGCGGCGGGCGGCGGACGCGGACAGGAGACGGGAAAGGCGGTTCGATATCGAGCGGACGGGCGGATCAGTAGACGAACTCCTCGCCACGGGCCAGCCCCGCGCCGCGAGGATCGGCGACGGCGGTGCAGGTGACCGTCTGGTCCCGCGGTCCGCGGTTCTCCGGCCGGACGCAGATCACGCCGCTGGCGAGGCCGAGGCCCTCGACCGTGGTCACCGGCCCGCCCAGCGCCGCCAGGGCCTCCGCCGTGCCGGCCGGTGCGCGCGCTTCGACCACGCTGCCGGGGCTGCCGGGAACCGGCTCCGCCCGCGGCGCGCGCACCGCCGAACCGGCATCGGCGCCGGCCAGCAGGGCCTCCGCGACCGGCGTTGCCGCGGCCGACAGGGCGCCGGTGCCGCCGCCGACGAACAGCGGCGAATCCGTCGGATGGTTGACCGCGATCGCCAGCCCGCCGACCAGCTGGTCTACTCCCGGCGCCGAGGGCGCCAGGAACAGGCCGGTATCGCCCACCGGCACGCCGCTGCCGAACAGCCGACCCAGGCTGAAGCTGCAGACGACCGCCCGGCCCAGGGAATCGACCGTCGCCACGGTGGCACCCGGCGGGACGCGACGGCCGGCCATGCCGCCCGCCACCTCGCGCCACGCCGCGACCAGCCGCACCGGCCGCTCCGCCGCCTCCGCCCGACCGTAGCCGCCGTCCTCCAGCAACGGCCAGATGCGGCTCAGGATGTCGCCGCCGGCGGTGCTGCCGGGCGCGAAATAGAGCGCGTCGTTGCCGATCTCGATCGGCGTCAGGTCGCGCCACTGCGGGGCGTAGTCGGAAAGAACCTCGCGGCTGAGCCCGCCCCCTTCGACGGTTTCCGACCCCTCGGCGATCCGGCGCGCCAGGCGCCCCTGATAGAAGCCGGCCGGCCCGTCGGTGCGCAGCGACGCCAGCGTGTCGGCCAGCGCCGGCTGCACCAGCCGCGCCCCCTCCGCCAGCCGTTCGCCGTCCGCCCCCGCCAGCGCCGGCAGGGCCGCCGCCGCGGCGCGGCCTCCCGCCGTTGCCAGATCCGCCGCCAGGGCGCGTGACACCGGCTGGCCGAACCGCGCCGCCATCTCCGCCGGGCGAACCAGCTCGGCCCAGCGCAGCCGGCCGAAATCGGCGTGCAGGGCATAGAGGCCTCGCGGGATGCCGGGCACCGCGACCCCCGCGCCGACCGAGGCGGGCGCGAAGTAGAGCGCCCGGACGCGGCCTTCGACCTCCCCCGTCTCCCGGCTGTCCCGGCTCGGCTCGTGCACCAGGCACACGCCGCCGCCGCCCAGGCCGGCCCGCGACGGCAGCGTCGCGCCCAACATCAGCCCGGCGGCGACGGCCGCGTCGACCGCATTGCCGCCGGCGTCCAGCGCCTCGCGGCCGACGATCGCGGCCTGCGGCTCGTCCGCCACCACCATGGACCGCTGCAGCGTCTGCTGCCGACCGCCCTGGCCGAGCTGGCACGCCGCCAGCACCACGGAGATGGCCAGGACGCCGCCGACGCGACACATTTGCCGGACAGGATTGCGGTGCATCGAACAACGGCCGCCCGCCGGCCGGGGGAGAGAGAGACGCATGTTGGCCAGACTCGCCTTCGCTTATGGATGCCGGGCGCTGGCGGCCGCCGTTGCCCTGGCCGCCGTGCTGGCGACCGCGTCCGGGGCCGATGCCCAGAATCGGCGCCTGTCGTTCATCCGCGACGCCGAGATCGAACATACCATCCGGACATTCGCCGAGCCAATCGCCCGCACCGCCGGAATCAGCCCCTCGGCGATGGACTACTACCTGATCGCCGACCGCTCGATGAACGCCTTCGTCGCCGGCGGCCAGAACATGTTCCTCCACACCGGCACGATCGTCGAGGCGGAGAGCGCGGGAGAGCTTATCGGCGTCATGGCGCACGAGTTCGGCCATGTCGCCGGCGGCCATCTGGTCCGCGGCCAGGACCAGCTCGACCAGGCGCGCCGGACGGCGCTGCTCACGACCCTGCTCGGCGTCGCCGCGGCGGTGGCGGCCGGCAACTCCGGCGCCGGCGCGGCGGTGATCACCGGCGGCCAGAGCATGGCGCAGCGCAACTTCCTCTCCTACACCCGCCAGATGGAGACGGCCGCGGACCAGGCGGCCGTCAACTACCTGGACCGGATCGGGATCTCCTCGGAGGGGCTGATGTCCTTCATGCAGCGGCTCGAGGACCAGGAGCTGCTGCCCGTCTCGGCCCAGGTCGAATACGTGATGACCCATCCGCTGACCGGCAGCCGGATCGACTTCCTGGAGAACCACGTCGCCCGCAGCCCGCGCACCGGCGCGCCGCTGCCCGATGGCTGGGACGACGCGTTCGCCCGCGCGCGCGCGAAGCTGATCGGCTTCCTGGAGCCGGACCGGGCGCTTCGCATGTATCCCGAGTCGGCGCGCGACGTGCCGTCGTTCTACGGCCGGACCATCGCGATGTACCGAAAGGGCGATTTCGCCGGAGCGCTGGCCCGGATGGACGCGATGATCGATGCGGAACCGCGCAATCCCTATTTCCAGGAGCTCAAGGGCCAGATGCTGCTGGAGACCGGCCGCGCCGCCGAGGCTCGGCCCCACTACCAGCGCGCGGCCGAGTTGGCGCCAGACCAGCCGCTGATCCTGACGGCGCTGGCGCAGAGCAAGATCCAGCAGGGCACCGACGCCGACTACCGCAGCGCCATCGAGGACCTGGAGCGGGCGACCCGGCTGCCCGGCGGCGGCACGCCGCTGGCCTGGCGGCTGCTCGGCACGGCCTATGGGCGAACCGACCAGCTGGGCCTCGCCTCCGTCGCCCTCGCCGAAGAGGCGCTGGCGCGCGGTGATTCGGAGCAGGCAGTGGCGCAGGCGCGGCGCGCCCTGGACCTCCTGCCTGCCGGATCGCCGGGCGCCCTGCGCGCGGGCGACATCGAGGCCGCGGCCGAACGCCGTGCCGACGACTGACCGCTCCCACGACCTTCACGATCTCGTAGGGGACGTCACGAACCTCTTGCCCCAGTCCGCCGGGATCGGCACGATCGCCGCCGGTCTCGCCGCGCCGGAGGCGGCTTTCCCTTCCGGCCGACCGTCCCGCGGCCTTCGCCTTCCGGAGTTCTCGATCATGCGACTTCTTGGTTTCATCCGGCGCCTGCCGGTCGCCGCCATCGCCCTGGCGGCGGTTCTCACCATCGGTCTGGTCGCGGCCGTGGTCGCACCCAACCGCGCCGACGCCCAGCGGCTGAGCGGCGAGGACCGGGCCGCGATCGAGGACGTGGTGCGCAACTACATTCTTGAGAACCCCCAGATCATCGTCGAGGCGCTGGACATTCTCCAGGCGCGGGAGCAGGCCGCCGCGGCCGAGCGCCAACGCCAGGTGATCGAGGAGCGCGGCGACCAGCTCATGGGCGGCAGCTCGCCCTTCATCGGCAATCCGGACGGCGATGTCGTGCTGGTCGAGTTCTTCGACTACAACTGCGGCTACTGCAAGCGGATGCTGGAGCCGATGAACCAGCTCGTCGAGGAGGATTCCGGCCTCAAGATCGTGATGAAGGAATTCCCGATCCTGGCCGAAAGCTCGATGGTCGCCGCCCGGGCCGCCCTCGCCGCCCAGGAGCAGGGCCTCTACCACGCGTATCACAACGCCCTGATGGGCCACCGCGGCTCGCTGGACGAAGGCGTGATCTTCGACTTGGCGGACGAGGTCGGGCTCGATGTCGACCGGCTGCGCCGGGACATGGAGTCGGAGGCCGTGGCCCAGGAGATCACGGCCAATCTGGAACTGGCCCGCGCGCTCGGCGTCCGCGGCACCCCGGCCTTCGTGATCGGCGGCGACCTGATCCCCGGGGCGGTCGGCTACGACGCCCTGCGCCAGGCGATCGAGGCCGAACGGGGGTCGTAGGCCGGACAGGTCGTAGGTCGGCCCAGAGCGCACCGGCGGTCCGACACGTCGGCATGCGTGCAACGTCGGACCGTTGGTCCGACCTACGACGGCCGGCTAGGTCGTAGGTCGGAGCCGAGCGAAGCGACGGTCCGACACGCCGCCGTGCGTGCAAGGTCAGACGTTGATCCTCAATGCTCCGCGTCGCTCTCCGGCATGTCGCCGGTCGGGTCCTGCTCGACCAGAACGGCGACGTTCTCATAGGTTGCGGCGCTTTCCTCAAGGCGCTCCTTCAGGCCGGGGTTGTCCTCCGCCACCGAGCGGAAGAACTGGGCGGCGTCGCGCAGCAGCTTGCCGGCGATTTCGGCGTGGGTCGGCATGACTCGGTCCCGCGGTTGCGAAAGAGGCCGGACGAGGCGCGGCCAGTTTGACGAAACGCTAGCACGTTGCCGGCGGCGCTTGAACCGCCCGGGCGGCCGGCTCGCGCCGCCGGCGCGTCGGCGTCATGGATTTGTCGTCGCCAGGCGCTAGAGTCGCGCCATGCGACCGTCGCCCGCCTTCGCAGACACCGCCGACTACCGCCGGTATGCCGGCGACGTGGCGTTCTGGGCACCGGCGCTGGAGACGATCCTGGCGCGCCACGGACGGTCCGCTCCGTCGGCGGTGACGCAGGCCCGTCCCGGGGTCGGGAGCACCTGGCCCACCTTCCTGATCGACGGCGTGGTGATCAAGCTGTTCGGCCACTGGGCCGACTGGCGCGCGGCCCTGGCTGCGGAGCGGGCGGCGCTCGCCGCCCTAGCCGCCACGGGCGAGCGGGAGATGTGGCGATCGGCCACCCCTCCGCGGCTGCTGGCCGAAGGACGGCTCTTCGACGACCCGGCGGCGCCGTGGCCGTATCTCGTCACCACCCGCGTGCCGGGCCGGTCGTGGGACGAGGCGCCGCCACCGCCGGAAATGCGCCCGGAGCTCGCCGCCGCGCTGGGCCGGGCCGTCGGCCGGCTGCACCGGCTCCCGGCCGACGGCGTCATCCGGGCCGATCACTGGCGGCCGGTTCCGCTGGCCGACGCCCTGGCGCGGAGCTCCCTGCCACCGCGGCTGGCGGCACAGGCGCCGGCATATCTCGGCCACCTCGGCCCGCCCGATCCGGTCTTCACCCATGGCGACCTGACCGCGCGCCATGTCTTCCTCGAGGATGGCGCCCTCGCCGGCGTGATCGACTGGGGCGACGCCATGGTGGCCGACCGGCATTATGAACTGGCGAAGCTGCACCTGGACCTGTTCGACGGCGACCGGCGGCTGCTCGGTGCCTTCCTGGATGGTGCCGAGTGGCCGGTCGGTCCGGACTTCGCCGCCCGCGCGCTTGCCGGTGCCCTCACCCGCCAGGCGATCGGCCTCGCCCAGCATCCGGATTCAATGGACGTGTTCCACAAGGTGCCGGCGATGGTCGACCTGGACGCGATCGAGGCGCTGGACGACCTGGCCCAGGCGCTGTTCGCGCCGTGACCCTCAGATCGCCGGCTCCTGCTGGGTGATGCAGTGGATGCCGCCGCCGCCGACGACGATGTCCATGACCGGCACCATCACCACCCGGCGGTCGGGGAAGGCGTCGCGCAGCAGGCGCCAGGCGCGGTCGTCCTCCGCCACCTCGAAGGCCGGCGCGACCACCCCGCCCTGCCGCTGCCCGTCGCCGGCCAGGTAGAAGTTGACGTAGGACAGCGCCAGGCGGGTGCCGTCGGGCGCCGTGCGCTTCGGAGGCTGGGGCAGTTCGACCACTTCCAGCCGACGCCCGCCGGCATCGACGGCAGCGCGCAGCCGGGCCAGGTTGTCCTGCAGCCGCTCGTGGTTGTCGTCGGCCTTGTCCTGGGTGGTCAGCGCCAGCACCCGGCCCGGAGCGGCGAAGCAGGCGACCTCGTCGACATGGCCGTCGGTCTCGTCGTCGACCAGTCCCTGCCCCAGCCAGATGACCACGTCGACGCCCAGATGGTCGCGCAGCGCCGCCTCGATCGTCGCCTTGTCCGCGCCGGGGTTGCGGTTGGGGTTCAGCAGGCACTCTTCGGTCACCAGCGCGGTGCCCTCGCCGTCGACGTGGATCGCGCCGCCCTCACCGTAGATCGGTCCTTCGGTGAAGCCGGCGCCGCAGCGCTCCGCGATCGCGGGCGCCAGCGCCAGGTCGCTGTCGATCGGGGCGTAGCGGCCGCCATAGCCGTTGAACTTCCAGCGCAGCACCTCCAGCCCGCCGCGGCCGTCGGTCAGGAAGGTCGGGCCGTAGTCGCGCAGCCAGCTGTCGTCGATCGGCATCGACAGCACGTCGACGCCGCCGCCGCAGGCCAGCGATACATCGGCGGTGTCGGCCGGATTGGCGACCATGGTCACCGGCTCGAACTCGGCGATCGTGCGGGCGACCTCGGCATAGGCCCGGCAGGCGTCGTCCAGGCCCCGCGGGCCGACCCGGTCCCAGAGTTCCTCGCGACTGGGCCAGGCCATCCAGCACCGGCGATGCGGCGCCCATTCCGGCGGCATGCGAAAGCCGCGGGCAGCGGGTGGAGTCATGGCGGTCCGATTCCTCGACGTTTCGCCGAAGGGTAACGGACGCCGACCCGGATGGACAGATCGGTGCGGCCCGGAGGGACGACGGCTGACGGGACGCCCCATCCGCGGCCCGGCCGATCAGAGCGGCGGCAAGGGTTCTACCGGAACCGGCCGCCCCGCCACGCGCGCCAGCCGGGCCACGTAGTGGGCGCCGGAGGTGGTCCGGCCGTAGCGCTGCACCGGGCCCTGGCGGCGGCAGGTGGGCAGGGTCTCGACCACGGCGTCATAGTTCGGCTGGTGGAAGAAGGTCAGGCTCCACCGCGATCGCTGCGCCGCCGCGCGCGACGGCACCACCACCCGATGCAGGGTCGAGCGCCACTGCCCGCCGGTCCAGTCGCTCAGCAGGTCGCCGATGTTGACGACGAAGGCGTCCGGCGGCGCGGTCACGTCACGCCACAGATCGTTGGCAGGATCGTAGACCTGCAGGCCCTCGGCGTTCTCGCCCAGATGCAGGACGGTCAGGCTGCCAAAATCGGTGTGGGCCCCGGCGCGCACCGTTCCGGCCGGCGGCGCCGGGTCCATCCCGGGGTAGTGCTGGGCGAACAGGTGGCTGATCGACCGGTCGATCGCCTGATCGAAGAATCCAGGCCCGACCCCCAACGCCGCCCCGAACTGCGCCATCAGCCGGCGCGCCAGTCCGTCCATCGCGTGCCAGTAGGCGACATAGGCATCACGAAACCCCGGCATCGCCTCCGGCCAGGGGTTGGGCGAGAAGAACCGGCGCGCCCGCTCGTTGGTGAAGTAGGGATCGGCCTGGTCCCAGCTGGGCGGGCCGATGCCGATCGATTCCTTGAGGTCGGAGGCCGCCACAACGGCGTCGGCGGCCACCTCGTCGGCGGTCGCCGCCGGCGATTCCGTGCCGAGGGGCTTGTATCCGCTATGGGCGGAGACCGTGCCGATCAGCGATTTCTGCCGCTCCGCCTCCGGCAGGTCGAAGAACGCACGGGAGGCGGCATAGACCTGGTCCACCAGCGCCGGATCCACGCCGTGGTTGCGGATCACCAGGAAACCCAGGTCGCGGCACGCGGCGTCGATGGCGGCGGCGAGGCCGGCCCGCTCGGCGGGCGTTCCGTCGGCGGCGGAGAGATCGAGGGTCGGAATGCGGCGGTCGGTCATGGCGCACCTCCTGAAGGGTCGAGGGCTGGAACGAGGACCCGCACCCGTCATCCTGCCCGTCCCGAAAGCGCTGCCCATAGCAGAGAAAAATCGCCGCCCCGATGCCCAAACGGCATCGGCTGGTTCAGCCGTATCCCGGGCCGCCGGGAGTCGAAGCGGTGTCGCCCGGTCAGACCGCCAGAAGCCGGTCGGTCAGCAGGTCGACCAGCCGGGCGGCGGCAACCGGCAGGGGGCGTTCGGCCCGGACCAGGATCGCCAGTTCCTGGACCAGCGGCTCGCCGTCGACCAGGGGCACGTGGACCAGACGTCCCGACGCCAGCTCCGGCTCGATCCCCAGCCGGGTCTGGAACGCCACGCCCAACCCCGCGAGGGCGGCGTGCCTGGCGAAGCCGATGCCGGTCGAGCGGATCGCCGCCTTCAACGGCAGGCCGCGCCGGTCGGCGATGGCCTGGATGATCCCGCCGGCATGGCTCGACGGTCCCGGCAGGATCAGCGCTTCGCCCAGCAGTTCCGTCAGATCGAGCCGCTCCGCCGAGGCCAGCCGGTGGCCGGGCGGCATGACCGCTCCGAAGGGAAAGCCGCGCACCGCGACCCGACGAAGGTCGCGCCGGCCGGCAACCGGAAACCCCAGCCCGACCTCCACCTCGCCGTCCGACACCCGATCCGACACCTCCGCCGAATCGGCGAGATCGACGGCGATCTCCACCCCAGGGTAGCGCCGGGCCGTCTCCGCCAGGACGGCGGGCAGGAACTCGACCGTCACTTCCTCGACGGCCGCCAGGGCGATCCGGCCGGTCTGCAGCCCTTGAAGCGCCTCGATCTCGGAGACCACCCGCGCCTCGTCCTGGAGCACGCGGCGGACATGGTCGGCCAGCACCTCCCCCGCGGCCGTCAGCCGCAGCCGGCCGGGCAGCCGCTCGAACACCGGCACCCCCAGCTCCGCCTCGAGCTGGAGGATCCGCCGGTTGACCGCCGATGACGAGATGTTCAGGACCCGCGCGGCCGCCCGGATCGACCCGGTGCGGCGGACCTCGTCGAAATAGCGCAGCAGCGGGGAATGCAGCGGCATCGCGGGATCCGCGGACGGGGAGGAACGCCGGGGCAGCCTAGCGCGCGAGACGCGGTCCGGCGACCCCTCGCACCGCCATCCGCCGTTGACGCCGCCGCGCGCAATCCGAGGTACCAAGGGACGGCCGCCGCCGCTCGGCGCCCGACGCCCCTGCCACCGGGAGAAGCCAGCCGATGACCCGCTCCGCCACCAGAACCGTCGACGTCGCCATCGTCGGGGCAGGAACCGCCGGCCTGCGCGCCTGGCGCGCCGCCAGCCGGCACACCGACAGCCTGCTGCTGATCGAAGGCGGCGCCTACGGCACCACCTGCGCCCGGGTCGGCTGCATGCCGTCGAAACTGCTGATAGCGGCGGCCGACGCCGCGGCCGGCGTCCGCGCCGCCGGGACCTTCGGCATCCGCGCCAGCCTCGACGCCGTCGACGGCCCGGCCGTGATGCGGCGGGTTCAGGCGATGCGCGACGACTTCGTGCAGGGCGTGGTCGACACGGTGGAGAGCCTGCCCGAGGAGCAGCGGCTGCGCGGCACCGCCCGCTTCGCCGGCCCGGGCACGCTTGACGTGGACGGCACGACGGTGGAGGCCGGCCGCATCGTCATCGCGACCGGCTCCCATCCCGCCTACCCCGATGCCTGGCAGGCGCTGGGCGACAGGCTGCTGACCAGCGACACGGTCTTCGAACTGCCCGACCTGCCGGATTCTATGGTGGTGTTCGGCGCCGGCACCATCGGACTGGAACTCGGCCAGGCCTTCGCCCGGCTGGGCGTGCGCACGCGGGTGCTCAGCCTTGGCGGCGACATCGCGGGCCTGACCGATCCGGAGGTGCGCGGGCCGACCCTCGCCGCCCTGCGCGCGGACCTGCCGATCGATCCCGACGCCGACATCCGCGAGGTGCGCCGCGACGGCGACGCGGTCGCGGTGCGGTTCGTCGAGGACGGCCGGGAGAAGACGGAGCACTACGCCTATGCCCTCGCCGCGACGGGGCGCAAGCCCAACCTCGCCGCGCTCGACCTGGAGAGGAGCGGCCTGGAGCTCGACGACCGGGGCATTCCGGTCCACGACATCCTCTCCGCCCAGTGCGGCACGGCGCCCGTCTTCCTGGCCGGCGACGCCGACGGATCGCGGCTGATCCTGCACGAGGCGGCGGACGAAGGCTTCATCGCCGGCGACAATGCCGGGCGTTGGCCCGCGGTGCGCCGGCACACCCGCAAGCACCCCTTCGCGATCGGCTTCACCGAACCGAACGTCGCCCGGATCGGGAAAGGCTGGCAGGCGCTGTGCGACAGGGGCCCGGCGTTCGACTGCGGCTTCGCCTCCTTCAAGAACCAGGGGCGCAGCCGAGTGATGGCGGCGAACCGGGGGGCGTTGCGGGTCTACGGAGAGGCCGGCACCGGTCTGTTCCTCGGCGCCGAACTGGCCGCGCCGGCGGGCGAGCACCTGGCACACCTGCTCGGCTGGGCGTTGCAGAGCCGGATGACCGTCGAGGCGATGCTGGCGATGCCGTTCTACCATCCGGTGGTCGAGGAAGGGGTGCGCACGGCCCTGCGCGACCTGCAGCATCGCCTCCAGCGCGCACCCCGGCCCGAGAACCGGTGCCTCGACTGCGGGCCGGGTGCATGAGTGGACAGCGGGGCCACCGTCGGATGGCCTGTCCAGGTCCGCCAAAGGTTGGATCTCGGCGCAGCGGTCATCCCGCATCCGCCTCCGCCGACGGTCGGGGCTGCCGGGGTGTCCGTCGGATTTCCCTCTGGTCGACCCGACCGGCGCCGAGATGCCAGTCCCTTCACCCACTTCATGAAGTCGCAGGCCTGACGGGAGAACGCGGCAATCGCCCTCTCCCTCCCGCACCGGGAGTCGGATACACTCCCGGCGACACGGCGACGGAGACTTGGGGGAGTACCCGGAATGCCGCCGATCGACATACGCCTTTTCAAGGGCGCGGCCGCGCGGATCGTGGCCGTGATCCTGGCGGCCTGGGCGATTCCGGCCCCCGCGCAGGCGCAGGCCGGACCGGACGGCGCCTGGTCGCTGACCGGCTACGGCTTCTGGCTGACCGACAACAACTGGCGCGCCGCCCTGTGGCCGGGAAGCGTGGAGTTCATCGACGCCGGCGCGGTCGCGCTGGCAGCGGGGCGACGGGTCGGCACGGTGTGGGACGACCGCATCGCCTTCGAGGTCGAGGGCGTCGTCGCCCGCCACGTCGGCGACCAGGACCATTGGGAACTGGCGGCCGCCCCGGTGGCCCGCTGGCAGCGCTTTCCGTGGGACGGCACGGTGGACACGTCGCTGTCCTGGGGCATCGGCCTCAGTTGGGCGAGCGAGAAGCCCGCGACCGAGGTGGCGCGCAGCGATTCGACGCAGCAACTGATGATCTATTGGGTGCTGGAAGCGACCGCCGGCCCGCCCGATGCCGACTGGGAAGCCTCCTTTCGCCTGCACCACCGCAGCGGCGGCTACGGCCTGATCGCCGACGAAGGCGGCTCGAACGCCCTGGGCGTGGGGCTGAAGTGGCGGTTCTAGGAGGATAAGGCTGTCGGGTTTCCGCTGCGCTCCGACCCGATCTACGACTCCCGGAGGATCTCTTCGGCCAGCGCCCGGATTTCGTCGGCACCACGGCTGGATCGGTCGGATTCGGTAATGCTGCGGCCGGCCAACAGGGCCGAGGCCAGCGCGATGCGGTTGCCGATGCGGCTTTCCGCCACGGGGACGCCCATCGCCTCAATCTCGGCGATCAGCGCGTCGGCCAGCTTCGCGCGCGGCGGCACGCGGTTGAGGACGACCAGCACCGGCCGCTTCTCCTGCGCCGCCATGTCGAGGGTCGGCCGGGTCGCCCAGACATCCATCGGGCTCGGCTGCACCGGCACCAGGACCAGCGATGCCGAGCGCACGGCGATCCGCGCCTCGGTCTCCATGTGCGGCGGGCTGTCGATCAGCACCACGTCGTAGGCGCGGGCCAGGCGGTCGACCTCCGCGGCGGTGCGCCAGCCGGTGATCTGCCGGTGGGTGAAGGCCGGCGCCCCCTCCCCGGCCGCCGCCTCCCGCGCCTCGACCCAACGGCTCAGGCTGCCCTGCGGGTCGATGTCGACCGTGGCGACCGATCGGCCGGCCTGGACGAAGGCGATCGCCAGATGGGCGACCAGCGTGGTCTTGCCCGCGCCGCCCTTCTGTTGCGCGACGGTGAGAACGATGCCGGCCATGGGGTCCAGTCCTTTCAGGATCGATCCGGTTGCAGTGTGCCGGTCCGGCCGCTGCACCGCAACCGCTCATGCTGCACTGCACAATGCGAGGCACGACCTTCGGGTTCCCGCTTCCCGCGCAAAGCAGGGGGGCCGGGTTGCGCGCCAGCGGAAGACTGAAGGTCAAGATCCGAAGTTTCCCCTTCGCCCCGCATCCGCCCACCTGGGGCGGACATCTCCCCAACGGCTCCACCTTCGGGAAGGATAGGCCCTTTCGCGGCAAGCGCCGCCCTTCCCGGCTTGGACAGTCGGCGTTCCGCACGCTATATGCCCGCCATGGACGACACTGCCTTCGACCCGGCCGCCCTGCCCGAGGCGGCGAACGAGGACCGCACCGCGCTGGTCGGTGCCGGGACCGGCGGCATCGCGCGCGCGGCGGAGCTGCTGCGCGCCGGCAGGGTCGTCGCCTTCCCCACCGAGACGGTCTACGGCCTCGGCGCCGACGCCACCGACGACCGGGCGGTCGCCGCGATCTTCGAGGCGAAGGGCCGGCCGCGGTTCAACCCGCTGATCGTCCACGTCGCCGAAACCGCGGCGGCGGAGGCCTTCGCGGTGCCGGACGACCGCGCCCACCGCCTGGCGGAGACGCTGTGGCCCGGCCCGCTGACGCTGGTGCTGCCCCGCCGGGCGGACGCGCCGGTATCGCTGCTGGTCTCGGCAGGGCTCGACACGGTGGCGATCCGGGTGCCGGCGCATCCGGTGGCGCAGGCGCTGCTGCGGGCCGTGGGCCGGCCGGTCGCCGCGCCCAGCGCCAACCGCTCCGGGGAGGTCAGCCCGACCACGGCCCAACACGTCCTGGAGTCGCTGGGCGGCCGCATCCCGCTGATCCTGGCCGGTGGCAAGGCCGAGGTCGGGCTGGAATCGACCGTCGTCGACCTGACCGGCCCGCGCCCCCTGCTGCTGCGCCCCGGCGCGGTGACGCGCGAGACGCTGGCCGACCTGCTGGGGGAGCCGGTCGACGCAGCCGCCGGGGATCCGGAGCGGCCGACCGCGCCGGGGCAGCTGACCAGCCACTACGCCCCGCGCGCCCGCGTCAGGCTGGCGGCGCGCGACGCCGCGCCGGATGAGGCGTTGCTGACCTTCGGGCCCGACCTGCGCAAGGGCCCGCGCGTCGAGAACCTGTCCGAGGCCGGCGACCTGGTCGAGGCCGCCGCCAATCTGTTCGCCGCGCTGCGCCGGCTCGACCGGCCGGACGTCGCCGCCATCGCCGTGGTGCCGATCCCCGACGAGGACCTGGGCGCCGCGATCAACGACCGCCTGCGCCGCGCCGCCGCGCCGCGGCCCGAACAGCCGGGCACGACATGACGCCCGCCGAGTGACGCCGCCACCCCGACCCGCTAGACTCCGCCCCATGACCCCACCTCTCGACGATGCCGGGCGCGCCGACGCGCTGGAGCGGATCAAGGCGGTCGTCGGCCCCAAGGGCTGGACCGACGCCGAGGCCGCGCTGGAAGCCTACCGCAAGGAATGGCGCGGCAAGTTCCGTGGCGCCACCCGCTTTGCCGTCGCGCCCTCGACGACCGAGGAGGTCGCGCAGGTCATGGCGATCGCCCATGGCGCCCGGCTGCCGGTCGTCCCGCTGGGCGGCAATACCGGGCTGGTCGGCGGCGGCGTCACGGCGGCGGAGGAGATCGTCCTCTCGACCCACCGCCTCGACCGCATCCGCGGCGTCGATCCGGCGAACGACACGCTGACCGCCGAGGCGGGCGTGATCCTGCAGCGCATCCAGGAGGCGGCGGCGGAGCGGGACCGACTGTTCCCGCTCAGCCTGGGCGCCGAGGGCACCTGCCGGATCGGCGGCAACCTCTCGACCAATGCCGGCGGCACCGGCGTGCTGCGCTACGGCAACGCCCGGGACCTGGTGCTGGGGCTGGAGGTCGTGCTGCCCGACGGGCGGGTCTGGAACGGCCTGCGCGCGCTGCGCAAGGACAACACCGGCTATGGGCTGAAGCACCTGTTCATCGGCGCGGAGGGCACGCTGGGGGTGATCACGGCAGCGGTCCTCAAGCTGTTTCCCCGCCCGCGCCAGTGGCAGACGGCTTTCTGCGCGGTGCCGAGCCCGCAGGCGGCGGTCGACCTGCTGTCCCGCGCCAAGGACGGCAGCGGCGACATGGTGACGGCGTTCGAGCTGATCGGCCGGCAATGCCTGGAGTTCGCCGTCCGCCACGTGGAGGGCGCCGACGATCCCCTGGCCGAGGGCAGCCCCTGGTACGTGCTGATCGAGTTCACGAGCTCGGTCGCCGAGGCGCCGCTGCGCGACCAGCTGGAGGCCGTGCTGGGCGCCGCGTTCGAGGCCGGGCTGGTGACCGATGCGGTGATCGCGGAAAGCGGGCCGCAGCGGGACAGCCTCTGGTTCATCCGCGAGGCGATCGTAGAGGCCCAGCTCTACGAGGGCGGATCGATCAAGCACGACGTGTCGGTGCCGGTCTCGGCCGTGCCGGCGTTCCTGGACCAGGCGCTGGCGACGGTCGAGCGGCTTGCCCCCGGCTGCCGGCCCTGCCCGTTCGGCCATGTCGGCGACGGCAACATCCACTTCAATGTCAGCCAGCCCGTCGATGCGGACGGGGCCGCCTTCCTGACCGGCTGGGAGGCGATGGCCGAGGCGGTGCACGATGTCGCGGTCGACCTCGGCGGATCGATCTCGGCCGAGCACGGCATCGGCCTCTTGAAGCGCGACGAAATGGCCCGGCGCAAGGATCCCGTCGAAATGGACCTGATGCGCGCCGTCAAGCGCGCCATCGACCCGGACGACCTGATGAACCCCGGAAAGGTGGTCTAGGCCCCGTTCTCCTCCCCTCGCCGTCCCGGTCGGTCCGCGAGGGCCGCCGAGATGACCGCAATTTTTCGGGACGTCCGTGCTGGCCGGAGCGCCGGTGCGGGAACCCATGTTCCCGCCGCGTCTCGCCTGGATGCGCGACCTGCGATCTAAAGAAAAGATGGTGCGGTCGAGAAGACTCGAACTTCCACGGGCTCATCGCCCACAGCGACCTCAACGCTGCGCGTCTACCAATTCCGCCACGACCGCACGGCTGGCCCCTTGCGAGGAAAAGGCAGGGCCGCCTATGTAAGCGCCCGAGGCGCCGGGGAGAACCCCGGTCGCGCGGGCGTGGTGGGAGATAGCAAATCGGATGGCGGCAATCAAGGACGACACGCAGGAAATCGATCCGGCCGTCGCCGCCGCCCTGGGCGCGGCGCTGGGCGCGGCGCCGGGCCCGGCGGGGCCGCTGGGCCCGGTGGAGTGGCGGGTCACGCCCGGACTGACCGACTATGGCGCCGCGGTCGCCGAGATGGAGGAGCGGGTGGCCGCGATCAACGCCGGCACCGCGCCCGAGTTGGTGTGGCTGCTGGAGCATCCGCCGCTCTACACGGCGGGCACCAGCGCGGATCCGAAGGACCTGCTGGCGCCCGAGCGGTTTCCGGTGTTCAAGACCGGCCGCGGCGGCCAGTACACCTATCACGGGCCGGGCCAGCGGGTCGCCTATGTGATGCTCGACCTCAAGGCGCGGGCGGCGGCCAAGGGGGGCGGGCCGGACGTGCGCGGCTACGTCACCGACCTGGAGGAGTGGCTGATCCGCGCCCTGGCGCAGTTCACGGTCAAGGGGGAGCGGCGCTGCGGCCGGGTCGGCATCTGGGTCGACCGGGCGGCCGACGGCAAGCCGGGGCGCGAGGACAAGATCGCGGCGATCGGCGTACGGGTGCGGCGCTGGGTCACGTTCCACGGAGTCGCGCTCAACGTCGAGCCCGACCTGTCGCATTTCCAGGGCATCGTCCCGTGCGGGATCGCGGAGCACGGGGTGACCTCCCTGGTCGACCTCGGCATCCCCGCGACCATGGCGGATGCCGACGTGGCCCTGCGCGCCGCCTGGAACGAGGTGTTCGCGGCCGGCCGCTGAACGCGTGCCGGCTCGTCGGCCGGCGCGGACGCTACCGGTCGCAGATCCCGCTGATCGCCGGCCACAGTGGGGCGAGCGAGGCTCGACGGTCGTCCTCCCCGGCCGCGGCGCGGAAGCGGGCGGCACGGTCGGCGAGCGCGGGATGGGTGCTGAACGGCGCCATCGCCCCTTCCGCATCGCCGTAGCGGTCGGCGATCGTCTCGAAGAACTCGGCCCCCGGGCCGGTCTTCCAGCCGACCGCGTCCATCAACTCGATCGCCACCGCGTCGGCCTCCGCCTCCGCCTCGCGGGTGTAGCCGGCGGAGAGCAGCGCCTCCGCCACGCCGGCGATCACCACGCCGCCGAACACGTCGCCGACCAGGAACGACACCAGCGTCAGCCCGCCGGCGCGGGTCACCGCCACCTCGGTCGGGTGGCGCTCCAGGACGTGGGCGTGTTCGTGCGCGAGCACGGCGGCCACCTGGTCGGCATCCCCGCTCAACTCCAGCAGGCCGCGGAACAGGTAGATCCGCCCGCCCGGAAGGGCGACCGCGTTCGGGATGCCGATGTCGAGCACCCGCACCTGAACCGGCAGATGGGCCGGCTCCGCCCGGACCAGCTGTCCCGCCAGTCGATCGAGCGCCGCCTGCCCCTCCGCCCCGGTACAGACGATCGGGCCGGCACCCGGGTCGCGGTTGCGGGCGAGCAGGTCGAGCACCGTGTCGGCGGTCTGCCGGCCCAGCGCCTGCTCCCAGGCCGGCGGCATGGCGCGCGCTGCCCAGCCGCCCATCGCCGGGATGATCACGAACAGCAACACCACAACCGAGACGATCGCCCCGAACCCGGCAAGCAGGGCGAACCGGACCAGCGGCGCGCCGGACCGCCCCTCCGGCCGGCCGTCGTGGGCGACCGGCAGCCGCTGCCCGCCCAGCGCCCGCTCGATCGCTCCGGAGGTGTCGGTCAGCCGCGCCATCGGGCGGTGGGAGGAGCCAAGCACCAGCGGCCGGCCCCTGGCGTGACGCGGCAGGGCGTGGAGGGTGTCGATCGGCCAGGCCTCCGTCCCCGCCGCCGTGGTGATGTCCAGCCGGTCGGCGCGCACGGCAACCCATGCTTCCTGAACCTGGGTCGAGGCACCGTCGACGTAGCGCGCGGGGTGGCCTTCGGATCGCACGTGGTCGGTCATCGGTGTCGCCTAGAACACGCCGACATCGGCTTCCAGCGCGTCGGCGAGCCCCTCGCCGAAGCGCTGATTGGTGCGGCTCCCGGCCACGACGTGCTCCAGCGCCTGCGGATTGGTGATCTCCGTCACCCGCGTCGCGTGCCGCCAGAGCAGATGACCCATGAAGATCGTCGACAGAAAACCGAGGGACAGCAGGAGGAGGATCACCAGGACCAGCGGCAGGACCGCCAGCGCCCCTTCCGTCATGCTCAGCGCGACGGCACCGAAGGCGACGCCGCCGACCACCAGGGCCACCAGCAGCCCGGCCGTCACCCACATGGCGAGCCACAGTCCGAGCACCCGCCCGAACGACAGCCGGCAGTCCAGCCCGGCGCCGGCCAGCGAGGTGTGGTTGGCGAACAGCCGCGCCTCGGCCGTCCGGTACCAGCCGCTGAGCACCAGCGCGGCCACGGCGATGAGGCCCGGGATCACGAACAGGCTGCCGGCGCCGGGTTTCGGCACGGGGGTCGGCACGCCGTCCGATGGCTTCAGCACGAAACCCTGGCTGAACGCCCAGCCCAGCGCGACAAGCGCGATGACCCCCGCCAGCCAGGCCGGCAACCAGGCGCGGAACAGGGGTCCCAGCGGCGCGTCGAAGCCGGCGCGGGCGGTGCCGAACAGGGTGTGTTCGATCCGGTACCGGGCAAGCGCCCGGTTCGCCAGCGGCCAGGCCAGTCCAAGAGTCACCAGCGAGACGATCAGCCAACCCGCGGCCCGCAGCGCATAGGCGAACGACGAGCCGTCCTGGCCGGCCCTGACGCCACGCCAGGCGGTCCGGCTCAGCCGGTACCGGCGGGCGCGATAGATCGCGACGTTCACCAGAAAGCCCAGCACCGCGAAATAGATCAAGTTCGCCACCACCGCCGCCCCCGGAGGCAGCAGGGCGATGGTGACGTTCAACAGGATCGCCAGCGGCAAAAGGATCGCGATCACGATCAGGAAGCCGAGAAAGAGCTCCAGCCCGCGCCCCAGATAGTCCAGCGGATCCCCCAGCACCCGCGTCTCCGCCCAGAAGAACCGGCGCACCGAAGTCCGTGCCCAGAACCGATAGATGCCGAGCGTCAGGATCGTCAGAACCGCGTTCTTGAGCAGCAGCCCGACGAGGGGCCACAGGCGCCCGCCATAGCCGAGGCCGCCATCACCCCCGTCGGAGGCAGCGGCACGCTGCCATTCCGCGGTCTGGGGCAGCGGCGGCGGGACGGCGGCATCGATGCTGGTCGGCATGGGCTGGCTCTCCGCTTCGGTCACTCGAGCGTTCGTCGGCTCGACGGAACCATGCGCGCTCCGGTTTTGCCGGAAGCTTAACACGCGGAAAAGCACGCCGCCTCCGTCGGCGAACGCGACCCGGCAGGCACGGGAATCCCACCTTGTCGCCGCCCTTCTCCGGGTGCATGATTCCATCATGACCGATCCGGCCGCATCCCTGGTCCGATCCGGACCGATCGCTTGCATCGGCGGCGCCCATGTCGACGTCCGCGCCCATGCGCTCGGACCGGTGGTGCGCGGGAGTTCCAATCCGGTCCAGACCCGACGGGGTTTCGGCGGCGTCGCCCGCAACGTGGCGGAGAACCTCGCCCGGCTCGGCGCGGCGGTGTGGCTCTATTCGCGGGTCGGCCGGGATTCCGACGGCGACGCGGTGGTCGGCGCGATCGCGGCGCTGGGCGTCGGGACGGACGGCATCGGCCGCTCCGACCGACGGCCGACGGCAAGCTACACCGCGCTGCTCGACGGCGATGGGGAGTTGGTGATCGCGCTCGCGGACATGGGCATCTACGAGGAGTTGACGCCCGCGGCCCTGGCCGGCGTGCCGGCTGCCGCCGCGGACTGCACGATCTGGTTTCTCGATGCCAACCTGCCGACCGCCAGTCTGGCGTTCCTGGCCGAGGCGGCGCCGGCCAACGCGTTCGTCGCCCTGGATACCGTCTCGGTCGCCAAGGCCTATCGCGTTCTCGGCATCCTGGACCGGGTCGACCTCCTGTTCGCCAATGCCGACGAGGCCGCCGCCCTGGCCGGCCGCAACGTGCGCCACCCATTGGACGCCTGCGAGACAAGCGCGGTGCTGCGCGAGCGCGGGGCCAAGCGCGTCGTGATGGGCCGCGGTGCCGACGGCGTCTGCGTGGCCGAGGCTTCGGCGGATTACTTCCTGCCCGCTGTTTCGGCCCGGGTGGCCGACGTGACGGGCGCCGGGGACGCACTGGTCGCCGGCACCCTTTCCGGACTGGTCGCGGGCCTGCCGCTGACCGAGGCGGCGCAGTGGGGACTTGCCGCGGCGGCCTTGACATGCGAAAGCGAGCAGGCCGTCGCCCTCGGGCTCGGCGCCGATGCGGTGGCCGCCCGCGCCGCCCGGATCGAGGAGCCGGAGCCGGAGCCGGTCTGACCGGCGCTGTCCATCCTTCCCTGCCAGCCCGTTCGCCCGTGGCCGTCCGCCCGGCTTCCGATTGCCAGACCTCCGCCCCGCCGCCGAACTCCGCCGATGCCGACTGCCCCGTTCCCCGCCCCATCGGCCGCAGATGCCGTCCGCGACCTGCTGCGTCCGACCGAGGAGGTCGCCTCCGCCCTTGCCGAGGGGCGGCCGGTCGTGGCGCTTGAATCGACCATCGTCGCCCACGGCATGCCCTGGCCCAGGAACCTGGAGACGGCCCGGGCGGTGGAGGCGGAGGTTCGCGCCGCCGGCGGCGTACCGGCCACCATCGCGCTGTTCGACGGCCGCATCCATGTCGGGCTGGAGGCGCAGGCGCTGGAGCGTCTGGCCGGGATCCCGGAGGTGGCCAAGGTCAGCCGCCGCGACATGGGCGCGATGCTGGCCCGCAAGGCGGCCGGCGCCACGACCGTCGCCGCCACCATGCTGTGCGCCCATCTGGCCGGCATCCGGGTCTTCGTCACCGGCGGGATCGGCGGCGTCCACCGCGGGGCGGAGACAAGCTTCGACGTGTCGGCGGACCTCGACGAGTTGGCGCGCACCCCGGTGGTCGTGGTCTGCGCCGGCGCCAAGGCGATCCTCGACCTGCCCAAGACGCTGGAATACCTGGAGACCCGTGGCGTCCCCGTGATCGGCTGGGGGACGGCGGAGTTCCCCGCCTTCTACGGCAGGACCAGCGGCCTGCCTGTGGCGCACCGCGTCGACGCGCCGGCCGAGGCGGCGGCGGTGCTGTCGGCCCACTGGGCGATCGGCGGCGCCGGCGCGGTGATTGCGCACCCGATCCCGGCGGCCGACGCCCTGCCCGAAGGGGAGATCGGCGCCGTCGTCGATCGGGCGCTGGCCGAGGCCGCGGATCGAGGCATCGTCGGACGGGAGGTCACGCCGTTCCTGCTCGCCCGCGTGGCGGAGCTGACCGGCGGCCGCAGCCTCGCCGCCAACATCGCGCTGGTGAAGGCCAACGCCCGCTGCGGCGCCGCGATCGCGGCGGCGCTGGCCGGCGCCGGCTGAGCCAGTTGGCTGCGTCAACCGCCCGGCGGGAGGGTGCGCCCATGATGCTGGTCAAGCTCGCCGCCGGTCTGGCGCTTGCCTATGGCGGGGCGGTCGCTGCGCTGTTCCTGGCGCAGACCTGGATGATCTTCCCGGCGTCGCTGGCGATCGGCGGACCGCCGCTGCCGCCGGGGGCGGAGCGGCTGGAGGTGACCGCGCCCGACGGCACGCGCCTGATCGGCCACCACGTACCGGCGCCGCCCGGGACCCCGCCCGCACCGATGATCCTCGGTTTCGGCGGCAATGCCTGGAACGCCGACACCATGGTGGCGACGCTGCATGACCTCTATCCCGACCACCCGGTCGCGGGATTCCACTACCGCGGCTACGGCCCCAGCGGCGGCCGGCCCGGGGCAGCGGCGGTCCTCGACGACGCCCTGACCCTCCACGACGCCCTGGTCGAGCGGCTGGCGCCCGCCGGCGTGGTGCCGGTCGGCTTCAGCCTGGGCGGCGGTCCGGCGGCGCGGCTGGCGGCGGAGCGGCCGGTGGGCGGCGCGATCCTGGTGACGGCATTCGGCTCGCTGACCGACCTGGCGGCGGACAAGGTCCGCTGGGCGCCGGTGCGCCTGCTGCTGCGCCACGCCATGCCGGTCGCCGAGGACGTGGCGCGGGCCGACGTTCCGATCGCGACCGTCACGGCGGCGGCGGACACGCTGGTGACCGCCCGCCACAGCCGCCCGATCGCCGAGTCGGCGGGGGGTCGGCTGGTCTACGACCGCGCCATCCCGGGCGCCGGTCACGAGACGATCTTCGCCCACCCCGACTTCGCGCCGGCGATGAGGGAGGCGTTGGCCGCGGTGGAGGCGGCTGGCTGAACCGGCGCAGCGACACGGCAGGGCTGCCGCGCGTCCGTCCCGCGGCGCCGTCGTGTCCGGCCGTCAGGCCGCCCGCAACCACATCTCGGTAGCGCTCAGCGGTCGCCCTTTCTCCACAAAACTCTTCAGGCTGGAGAGGATCGCTGCCCACCCTTGGCGCGCCTGCGCATCCGGGTCGAGAGGTTCGTGATGGACCGTCAGCCTCACGCTGTCGCCGATCGGATGGATCTCGAAGGTGACGACCGTTTCCTCCGCCTGGCCCTCGTTGCGGCCCTTCCATGTGTAGGAAAGCCTTTTCGGCTCCGTGCACTCCAGGACCCTGCCCGATACCTCGAACTCGTCGCTGTCTTCCAGGTAGAAGTGGACGTTGGCGCCGACCGTCCAGTCGCTGGCAACGCGCCGCCCGGCCCAGAACCGGCGGGTGAAGGCCCCGTCGGTCAGCGCCTGCCAGGTCTTCTCGGGCGTGCTTTCGATGAAGATGACATAGGCAAATGCCCGGTCAGTCATTCTGCTCTTCCTCCAGTGCCTGCTTCAGTTCGACAAGGGCCTCTGTTCGCATCCTTGCGAATCTCCCGATCCAGCGGTCGGAGATCTGCTGGATCGGAACCGGATTGAGGTAGTGCAGCTTCTGGCGGCCGCGCCAACGTGTGACGACGAGGTTGGCCCGCTCGAGTGTGGTCAGGTGCTTGCTGGCGGCCTGCCGCGACATGGCCAGGCCCTCGCACAGGTCGCCGAGAGTCCGGCCGCTGCGGTCGCGCAGCCGATCCAGGATGTCGCGTCGCGAGGGGTCTGCAAGCGCCTTGAACACCTCGTCCATGCGCCATATATGCAACTTTTCAGTTGCACGTCAACCCTCACCGGGGCGGATCTGATGGCGGCGGGTGTCCGCCTGCCGGCCCCGGACTCGCCCCGCCGCCTCCGGCGCCTGCGGGCCCGGTCCGCCTTCGCCGGGCTGAACGGCCCAGCCGCAATCGACACCTATCCGCAGTTCCCGTAGCCAGATCCTGCGCCGAGCGTCCCGGAGAGCAGCGCCTTGCGTTCGGCGAAGAAGCTGCACAACCGGTCGATCATGACGCGAACCTCGGGGCGGTGCCGCTCGTCGGCATGGGCAACAAGCCAGAGATCCTCCTCCACCTCGTCCACGATGCCGCCCGTCCGCGCGAGGCTCGGATCGCTGTCGCCCAGATGGCAGGGCAGGAGCGCACGGCCGGCACCGCCGACGACGAGGCCGTAGAGAAGATCGCGGGAATCGGCCCACGCGGCGATCCATGTGTCCGGCCGATCCGCCGCCCAGCGCTCGGCGGGCGTCACCGCAACCTCTCGCGCAAGGGATACCCAGGCTGTTCCGGACAGGGCATCGGCGTCGCGTGCGGCAAACGGGGCATGGGCGCACGAGCCCAGCCGACGGGCGACGACATTCCCGGCCTCCGGTCGTCGCCGGACGAGGGCGATGGCCGCCTCGCGGTGCTCGATGGCGACTGGCAGGTCCGTGCTCTTCAGGCACAACCGAAAGCCATCGTTCGGCATCCATAGGTCGGCAATTCGAGATCCCAGAAACGCAGACATCCAGTTTCCCGCCGCAACCGTGACGATCGGCTGTTCTTCGGGGCCCCTGCTCCAGGCTTCGATTGCGTCGGCGGCCTCCTCCATGTGCCGAACGCGGTCATAAAGCGCCCGGCCGTCCGGTGTTAGAGCTTAGCCGTTGCGGCTGCGGCAGAACAGCGATCGGCCGAGCGCGATCTCCAGTGCTCGCATCTGGCGGCCCAGCGTCGGCGCGCTGGTTCCCGTTGCCGCGGCAGCGCCCGCAAGTGTCCCTGCGCGGGCCACCTGCAGGAAAAGCCGAAGGTCGGTCCAGTCGACGTCGTTCATCCTTGCAGGCCGCCTTTCATCTTCCCGCCCTTACGGCCAAGCCTTGTCCACGATACGACAGACCGCCGTCAACATCACCGGAACAGGCCCAGACTCCCATGCGAAGCATCCGAAGCCGCAGTGGGCGGACAATCGAGACTCCGACTGCATCCGAGACGCCTTTCTCGGATCGGTACCCCGGCTCGTCGGCGAGCAGACAGGCGAGAACAGCACTCGACCTCGAAACCACCTGGGCGCGCGTAGGCGTGGCCGCCGCGTTCATCCTCAACGGCGTCCTGCTGGGCGCCTGGGCCTCGCGAATCCCTGCCGTCATGGAACGCCATGCGCTCGGCGAGGCGAGCCTCGGCGTCCTGCTGCTCCTGATGGGGATCGGCGCGCTGCTCTCCTTTCCGATCGCAGGCCGGCTCTCCGATCGGCTCGGCGCAGCACGCGTGACCCGCGGGATCGCCCTCGCCTATCTCGGCGCGCTCGCTCTGGTCGGCTTCGCGGCGACGACGGTGCATCTGGGGGCCGCCCTGTTCCTGTTCGGCATGGCGCACGGTGGCATGGACGTGACGATGAACAGCTGGGCCACCGAGGTCGAAAAGGCCCTCGGGCGGTCCGTGATGTCGTCGTTCCACGCCATGTGGAGCGTCGGCGCCGGCATCGGGGCCGGAAGCGGATACGTCGCAACGAGCCTCGGCATGGCACTGGACAAGCACTTCATCCTGGTGGCCATCCTTGCGACGGTGGGGCTGGTGCCATTCCTGTTTGTGCGATGGACCTCGATGCGACGGTCCGGCGGGCCCGTGTCGCGCATCCTGGCGATTCCGCGGGGAGCGCTCGTACTCGTCGGGCTGATTGCCCTGGCGGCGGGACTGGGAGAAGGCGCGATGGTCGATTGGAGCGCCGTCTACCTCCGCGAGGTGATCGGTTCGGACGAAGCCACCTCCACGCTGGGTTTCGGGGTCTTCTCGGCGACCATGGTCGTCATGCGCCTCTGTGCGGATCCGGTGGTCACACGATTTGGCCCCGGACGCGTCGCCAGGGCCGGCGGGGTGACGGCGGCGATCGGTCTCGCCCTCGTGACGGTCCCTGCCACGCTCCCGGCGGCCCTGCTGGGATGCGTCCTCATGGGCATGGGCTACGCGACATTGGCCCCGTTGGCCTTCAGCCGGGCGGCCGCGGATCCGTCGCTGCCGCCCGGCCAGGCGATCGCCTCGGTCGCCACGTTCGGCTACGGCGCGATGCTGCTGGGGCCGCCCGCGATCGGATGGATCGCCGATGCGAGTTCGCTGAGGACGGCATTCGCGCTTCTCGGCGGTCTCGCCCTCGTCATCGCGATCCTGTCCTCGGCGCTGGAGCATCCCCGTAAGGCGTCCTGACGCCATCCGCCGGGCGCCGCCCCTGGCGCCGGCAGCGCTCGGAGCACCAGACCACCCGGTCCCAGTCCTTCGCCCATTTCCTCCGCCACGCGAACGGCCGCCCGCAGGCATGGCAGGTCTTGGTGGGGAGGTCGGATTTCCGGCGGGCCTTGGGCATGCAGCAGATGTAGATCGCGTCGAAGGCACGACATCCCGGCGGCGGACCGTCGCTCCTGCGCTTCGCTTCGACGCGTGCAACGCATTGTCGGCCGACTCCACCCAGCGACTCCAGATCAGTCCTCGCAACGGCCGTTTACGGCCAACGTTGCATGGCGCGACCGCATCTCTATTGTGCGACGGGCCGAGCGCCAAATCCCGGGGATCAATCATGAGCCCTCTCGCCACCCAGGCGATCTGGAACCCACACACGGGGATCACCAATCTCGATGATCCGGAGGGGCTCGGCGCCTCCGAAATCGAAGGGATCCGCGCGGTCTGGACCGAGCAGCGACACCGACTGAAAGACACAAAGCAGTTCACCGAATTCACTGAGCGACTTAGCCGTGAATGGGCAATCGAAACCGGCATCATCGAGAACCTGTATGCCATTGAGCGCGGCGTCACTCAGACATTGATCGAACGCGGCTTTCAGGCGGAGCTCCTGAGCCACGGCTCCACGGACAGGCCGCGCGAGTGGGTTCTCAGCCTCCTTCGGGATCAGAAGGACGCCCTCGAAGGGGTCTTCGATTTCGTGCGCAGCAACCGCGTCCTCAGCACGTCATACATCAAGGAACTTCACGCCGCACTGCTGCGCAGCCAACACACCACGGAGGCTGTTGATGCGCAGGGTAGGGTCGTCGAAGTGCCCCTGATCAAGGGCGACTGGAAAATCCAGCCGAACTACCCTGTACGGGACGGCGTGCAATATCTCTACTGTCCGCCGGAACAGGTCGCTGCCGAGATGGACCGCCTGATCGCACTACACCAGGACCATGAGACGAAGGCGCATCCGCCCGACGTTCGCGCAGCATGGCTGCATCACCGATTCACGCAGATTCATCCTTTTCAGGACGGCAACGGCCGCGTCGCGCGCGCCATCGCCTCTCTGGTCCTGATCAAGGACGGCCTGTTCCCACTCGTGGTCACGCGCGATGACAAACCAGTCTATCTCGACGCATTGGTAGCGGCCGACGGCGGCCGGCTCGAGCCGCTCGTGCGCCTCTTCGCGCGCCTTCAGGTCACGCAGTTCCGCAAGGCGAGCGGCATCTCCGAATCACTGCTGGCGGAAAAGACCGTCACGGCGACGCTGGCCGGTCTGCGGCAGGCGGCCGAGTGGGTGGCGGCGGAGCGGCGCGCCGCCCTGAAAGGCGTCTTCGATTTCGCCGCCCTGATCGAGCGGAATGTCGAAGAGCGGCTGCAGACCATCAGGCCCGACGTCGAGACCGCTCTGTTGAAGATCGACCCCGGTGCTCGCGTCTTCGTGAACCGCTCTACCCGTGAAAACGACCATTACTACCGAGCCCAGATCATCGAGATCGCCAAGCATCACATCGGTTATTTCGCCGATACGGCGGAGTACCGGTCATGGGTGGCGATGACGATGCGATGGTCGCGGCGGGCACGGCTCGTCTTCGCGATCCACGGAATCGGCCGGCCATTCAACGGCAGCCTGATCTGCGCCCCGTTTCTCGAATTCAGGGATACGGACGACGATGGCGAAACCACGACCTCGCTGGTGCCGCTCACCGACGAAGGATTCGTCTTCTTCTACAATGAGAAGCCTGAACGGCTGGTCGCACGCTTCGCACCCTGGCAGGAGGAGATACTCAACGTCGCGCTGGTGGAACTCTTGCAGAACCTCTAGCTGCCGTCGAAGTCGAACGACCTCTGTCGCGCAACGTGACATCCCAGCGTTGCCGCTGGTCCCGGCGGCGGACCGTCGCGCCTGCCCTCCGCTTCGACGCGACCTACTGGAACGCCGCCTCGTTGAAGCTGCGCAGCTTGCGGCTGTGCAGGCGGTCAAGGCCCAGTTCGCGCAGCATCTCCATCGCCCGGATGCCGATCTTCAGGTGCTGCCCGACCTGGGTCTTGTAAAACTCGTTGGCCATGCCCGGCAGCTTGATCTCGCCGTGCAGCGGCTTGTCGGAGACGCACAGCAGCGTTCCGTACGGCACCCGGAAGCGGAAGCCGTTGGCGGCGATCGTGGCGCTTTCCATGTCGAGCGCGATCGCCCGGCTCTGGGAGAACCGCTGTACCGGCTCGCGGTGGTCGCGCAGTTCCCAGTTGCGGTTGTCGATGGTGGCGACCGTGCCGGTGCGCATGATGCTTTTCAGGGCATAGCCCTTGAGGCCGGTGATCTCCCCCACCGCCTGCTCCATCGCGACCTGGATCTCCGCCAGGGCCGGCACCGGCACCCAGTGCGGCAGGTCGGCGTCCAGCACGTGATCCTCGCGGACATAGCCGTGGGCCAGGACGTAGTCGCCCAGCTTCTGGCTGTTCCTCAGGCCCGCGCAGTGGCCCAGCATCAGCCAGGCGTGCGGGCGCAGGACGGCGACATGGTCGGTGATCGTCTTGGCATTGGACGGGCCGACGCCGATGTTGATCATGGTGATGCCGCTGTGGTTCGCCCGCTTGAGGTGGAAGGCGGGCATCTGCGGCATCCGGGGGATCGGCGTGCCGGTCGGGCCCGACGGGTCGAGCCGGCTGTTCGGAGTCACCACCTCGCCCGGCTCGACGAAGCACTCGTAGTCGCAGTCGCCATCCGCCATCAGCTCTTTCGCGTGGCGGATGAACTCGTCGATGTAGAACTGATAGTTGGTGAACAGCACGAAGTTCTGGAAATGCTCGCTCGACGTCGCGGTGTAGTGCTTCAACCGATGCAGACTGTAGTCGATCCGCGGCGCCGTGAACATGGCCAGGGGCGCCGGCCGGTCTGCCGGCAGGTCGTAGGTGCCGTTGACGATCGAGTCGTCCATCATCGCCAGATCCGGCACATCGAAGACTTCGCGGAGCATCCGGATCCGCTCCGGCGTCAAGTCGCCCTCGACATGCAGCCCGTCCGGGAAGGCGAAATGGACCGGGATCGGCACGTCGGAGACGCCGATCTCCAACGGTACGCCGTGGTTGCGCAGCACCTGGGCGAACTGCTCCAGGAGATAGGGGCCGAACAGGTCCGGCCGGGTGATCGTCGTCCAGTACTCGCCTGGCGCGTCGACGAACCCGTAGCTCAGGCGCGTATCGACCGCGGCGAAGGTCTCGCAGGCCAGCTTGACGTAGGGATAGCAGGCGCGGATCCGACGTGCCGGCCCATCGCCCCGGGCATAGTCGGCAAACCGATCGCGCAGGAAGCCGGTGTTGGCCTCGTACAGCTCGATCAGCCGGTCGAGCGCGGCCTGCGGCTCGATGAAGTAGCTAGGTGCGGCGACGCCGGCGAGATCGATGTCCGATGACAGGCGGGCGATCATGGCCGGTTCTCCGGTCTTGCTTCGGGTGCCAGGCCCATCAGCGACCGGGCGAATTGGCCGGCGTCGAACGGTTGCAGGTCCTCGATCCCCTCGCCGACGCCGATCGCGTGGACCGGGAGACCATATTTTTCGGCCAGTGACACCAGCACGCCGCCGCGCGCCGAGCCGTCGAGCTTGGTCACGATCAGGCCTGAGATGTTGACCATCTCCTTGAACACCTCGACCTGGCTATGGGCATTCTGACCTGTGGTGGCGTCGAGCACCAGGATGGTGGCATGCGGCGCCGTCTCGTCCAGCTTCTTGATGACACGGACGACCTTCTGCAACTCGGCCATCAGGTTGTCCTTGTTCTGCAGCCGCCCGGCGGTGTCGATCATCAGCACGTCGGCGTCGTCGCGCCGTGCCTTGTCGAGCGCATCGTAGGCGAGGCCCGCGGCGTCGGCGCCGATCTCCTTGGCGACGACGGGAACGTTCGACCGCTCGCCCCAGACCTTGAGTTGCTCGACCGCCGCGGCGCGGAAGGTGTCGCCGGCTGCCAGCACCACGGAGAGGCCGCGGTCCGACCAGCGCTTGGCGAACTTGCCGATGGTCGTGGTCTTGCCGGTGCCGTTGACGCCGACCATCAGCACGACGAACGGCCGCTTCGCCGGGTCGGGCTCCAGCGGCTGCGCGACCGGCGCCAGGATCGCCGCCGCCTGGTCGGCCAGCACGCTGCGCACCTCCTCCGGCTCGACATCCTTGCCGAATCGGGTGCGGGCCAGTTCGGCGGTCATCTTCGCCGCCGTGGTCGGGCCGATGTCACCGGCGATCAGCACCTCCTCCAGCTCCTCCAGCGCCTCGTCGTCGAGCTTGCGCTTGGTGAAGATGGAGGTGATGCCGTCGCTCAGCTTGGAGGAGGAGCGCGACAGCCCCTCCCGCAGTCGGCGGAACCAGCCCTTCTTCTCGGGCCCGTTGGTGGGGGAGGTATCGGTGTCCGTCATGCCGCGGGCTTATACACCCGCTCGCCGGCCGCTGGGAAGGCGGCGCAGTGCCGCCGGTGGCGCGTGCCGCCCTGCTGCACCGTCACCGTGGAGGCGCCGACCATCGGCGCGATCCGCCGCACGCCCCCGGACGGTTGCCAAACGGGTGTGAATTCTGGTTCATTTCGTGAATCCGGATTCACGGGGCCCTCCGAAATGCCTGACCCACGGCCTTCGCTCTCCCGGGAACGCGCAGCCGATACCCGCGAGCGCATCCTGTCCGCCGCCCGCCGGCTGGTCGCCGAGGGCGGGTTCCGCGCGGCGCAGATGGCCGCCATCGCCGCGGCGGCGGGCGTGGCGACCGGCACCCCGTACCGGCACTTCCCGTCCAAGGCGGACCTGTTCGTCGAGGTGCTGGCCCGCACCTCGCGCCGAGAGGTCGAGGTGGTCGCGGCAATCGCCTCCGGCACCGGCTCCCCGGCCGAGCGGCTGGCGGCCGGAATCAGGGCCTTCGCCCACCGTGCGGTCCGCGGTCGGCGCCTCGCCTACGCCCTGATCGCCGAGCCCGTCGATCCGGAAGTCGAGAAGGCCCGCCTCGGCTATCGACGCCAGCTCGGCCAGGTCTTCGAGGGCCTGCTGGCGCAGGGGATTGCCGCCGGGGCTTTCCGTGATCGGCCGGTATCGGCGACGGCCGCCTGCCTGGTCGGCGCGCTGATCGAGGGGCTCATCGGCCCGCTCGCCCCCGATGCGCCGGATGCCGACCCGGAGGCCCTGGCAGAAGCCATCGTCGAATTCTGCCTGGCCGCGGTCGTCCGGCCGCCGGCCACCTGATCGAGAGGGACGACGGCGCATGTCGCTGGAGCTCTATGTCGCTTTCGTGGTCACCGTAACGGTGCTGGTCATGGTTCCCGGACCGGTGATCGCGGTCGCCGTGGCCCATGCGGTGGCCCAGGGCGGCCGGCGGGCGCTCGCCACCGTCGCCGGCGCCAGCCTGTCGATCGTCATCCAGCTGGCGATCACCGCCGCCGGCTGGACCTCGCTGCTGCTGCTTGCCGGCGGCGCCTTCGAGATGTTGCGCTGGGCCGCCGCGGCCTATCTGGTCTGGCTCGGCATCCGGACGTGGCGTGCCACGCCACCGGCCGACGACGGCGGGGACGGAGGCGCTGACGGGCCCGCGATAGTACGGCCGCCGCTGCGGGCGCTGTTCCTCCAGGGCTTCCTGGTCTCCTCGACCAACCCGAAGAGCCTGGTGTTCTATGCCGCCTTCTTCCCCCAGTTCCTCGACCCAGCGGCGCCGCCGGCACCGCAGCTCATGGCGCTGTCGGCGACCTTCCTGGCGATCTTCTCGACCGGCGTGTCGCTCTACGTTCTTGCCGCCGGCCGGCTCGGCCGCGTCGTAACCGGCGCCGGCTGGCAGCGTGCCACCAACCGCGCCGTCGCCGCGCTGCTGATCGGTGCCGGACTCGGTCTCGCGCTGATGCGGCGGTAGGTGAAAGGCGCAGCCGGTCCCCGCGGCTGTCGCACAGGCCCTGGCCAGCACGACCGAGGCCTCCGCCCCTTGGCGCCGCGCCTTCCCGCGCTCACCTGCCTTCGCAGGAGGGAGCCGATGCCGACCCGAGACTACGAGAACAAGCGCGACTTCTCCAGGACTCCGGAGCCGAAGGGCCGCAAGTCCAAGCATTCCAGCGACCGTCCGATCTTCGTGATCCAGGAGCACGACGCCTCGACCCGGCACTGGGATTTCCGCCTGGAGGTCGACGGCGAGTTGAAGTCGTGGGCGGTGCCGAAGGGCCCGTCGACCGACCCGCGAGAGAAGCGGCTCGCGGTGCCGACCGAGGACCACCCGCTCGACTACGCCGACTTCGAGGGCGTGATTCCGGAAGGCGAATACGGCGGCGGCTCCGTCATCGTCTGGGACACCGGCCCCTACGACAACATCACCGAGAAGGACAACGGGCTGAAGCCCATGGCGAAGGCGATCGACGACGGCCACGTCCTGATGCGGCTGCACGGTCAGAAGCTCCAGGGCGGCTTTGCGCTGCAGCGCACCGGCAAGGGCGACAAGGCGCGCTGGCTGTTGATCAAGATGCGCGACGACGACGCCGACGCCCGGCGCAACCCGACATCGACCGAACCGGAATCGGTGCTCTCCGGCCGTACCGTCGAACAGGTGGCCCGAGAGGAGGGCGAAGCCGAGGAATGACCGACCTGCTCGACCGGCTGGACGACGACGCCCGCGCCGCGCTGGTGGAGCGGACGGTTCCCAAGTTCGTCAGTCCGATGCTGGCGAAGCTCACCCACGACCCGTTTTCCGAACCCGACTGGATCTACGAACGCAAATACGACGGCGAGCGGGCATTGGCCTTCCGCGACGGCGGCTCGGTCAGGCTGATGACCCGCAACGAGAAGGACATCACCTCGACCTATCCGGAACTGGCGGAGGCGCTGGAGCGGATCGGCCCCGACCGCTTCGTGGCCGATGGCGAGGTGGTGGCGTTCGACGGTTCCGTCACCAGCTTCGCCTGGCTGCAGGGGCGGATGCAGATCAAGGATCCGGACGAGGCGCGCGCCAGCGGCATCGCCGTCCACTTCTACCTCTTCGACCTGATCCAGCTCGGCCGGCTCGGCCTGGAGAAACTGCCGCTGCGCACCCGCAAGAGCCTGCTGCGGGACGCGTTCGACTGGGACGCCCCGATCCGCTTCTCGGCGCACCGCAACGGCGGCGGGGAAGCCTACCTGCAAGAGGCCTGCGAGAAAGGCTGGGAGGGGCTGATCGCAAAGGACGCCGGCTCGACCTACAAGCACAGTCGGTCGAGCGATTGGCTCAAATTCAAATGCGCCCGCGGGCAGGAACTGGTCATCGGCGGGTTCACGGCGCCCAGGGGCGCGCGCAGCCGGTTCGGCGCCTTGCTGGTCGGCTGGTACGACGGCAATGCCCTTCGCTACGCCGGCAGGGTCGGCACCGGCTACGACGAGGAGACGCTGGACCGGCTCTACGGCCTGATGAAGCCGAAACGTCGCAAGACGTCGCCCTTCGCCGACCCGGTCGACGAGAAGGAGGTGACCTGGGTGTCGCCCGAGCTGGTGGCCGAGTTCGGCTTCACCGAATGGACCGGCGACGGCAAGCTGCGCCACCCGCGGTTCCTCGGTCTCCGCCGGGACAAGGACCCGAAGGACGTGACCCGCGAGGACGGAGGGGGCTGATGGCCGAGGACGACATCCGCGAGATCGAGGCCGGCGGCCGCACCGTCGCGGTGCACCGGGCCTCCAAGACTTTCTTCCCCGACATCGGCATCACGAAGGGCGACCTTGCCGACTACTATGCTCGGGTGGCGGACTGGGGCCTGCCGCACTGGCGCGACCGGGCGGTCAGCCTGAAGCGCTTTCCCGACGGCATCGACGACGGCGGTTTCTTCCAGAAGCGGGCGCAGGGGCATTATCCCGACTGGATCGCGACGGCCGAGCTGCCCGGCGAGAAGGGCAAGGTCGAGTACGCAGTGATCGACTCCGCGGCGACGCTGGTCTATCTCGCCGACCAGGGCACCATCGAGCCCCACCTGATGCTCAGCCGGATCGACCGGCCCGACCATCCGGACCGTCTGATCGTCGACTTCGACCCGTCCGACGACGACTTCGAGAAGGTTCGCGCCGCCGCCCAGGCCGGGGTGGCGCTGGCCGACCGGCTCGACCTGCCGGTGTTTCTGATGACCACCGGCTCGCGCGGGGTTCACCTGGTGGTGCCCCTCGACCGCTCGGACGGGTTCGACGACGTCCGCACCTTCGCCCGCGCCTTTGCCCAGCGGCTGGTCGACGACGCGCCTGACCTCATGACGCTGGAGCACCGCAAGGACAGGCGGGGCACGAAGGTCTTCGTCGACTGGCTGCGCAACGCCTATGGCCAGACCGCGATCGCCCCTTATGGCGTCCGCGCCCTCCCCGGCGCACCGGTCGCCACGCCGATCGACCGCGACGAGTTGGCGGCCAAGGACACCCGCCCGCAGAAGTGGACGGTCAAGAACCTGTTCCGCCGGCTGTCCCAGAAGGACGACCCGTGGGCCGGAATGGACCGCAAGGCGGTGTCGGTGAAGGGCCGCGAGCCGTAGGCCGCCGCCTCGTGAGGCACCCCCCCTCACCGGTCACCCCGGCGAAAGCCGGAGCCCCGATGGGCTGGGCGCGTGCCGCGACGACGCCGCACCGCCCCTCGAGGTTCCGGATCGGCCCTGGCGGGCCGTGCGGGATGACGAGGAAGCGCGGAGAACCCCTTGACCGCCCGCGCCGCCGCGCCGAGTCTGCCGGCCATGACCCGCACCCTTCCTGCCCTGTTCTGCGCGATCGGCGCCCTCGCCGGCGCGATCGTCTCGCTGCCGACGCTGTTCAACCCGGCCGGCGTCGCCGACACCGTCGGTTTCACCTTCGCCACCGATTTCGGCTGGTCGGAGTTCCGGGTGTTCTACGGCGGGCTCTATTTCGGGCTGACGGTGTTCTACGTGGTCGCCACGCTGCGCCCGGCCTTGCGGCCCGGCGCGCTGGCGTTCCTCGGCTTCAGCTCGCTGGGCGCGCTGGTCACCCGGCTGGCCACCGGCATCGGCACCGACGGCCCCTGGCTGCCCCTGGCGATCGCCGAAGCGGTGCTGACGGCGATCGGCTTCTGGGGCTGGCGGCTGACGGCGCGCGAAGCTCCCGCGCCGGAACCGTAGGTCGGACCAACGGTCCGACATGCCGACCTCAATCTTGGCACCGGCGTCGAAGGCCGATGTCGGACCGCCGCCGACGCTCTGGTCCGACCTACCGGACCCGGGCGGCGGCGACGTCATCCGCCGCGCGCGCGCAGCTTCGCCCAGTACTCCAGCCGCTTCTTCACCTCGCGCTCGAAGCCGCGATCGACCGGCCGGTAAAAGCTCCGCCGCTCCATCTCCTCGGGGAAGTAGTCCTGGCCGGAGAACCCCTCGGCGGTATCGTGGTCGTAGGCGTAGCCCTTGCCGTAGCCGATCTCCTTCATCAGCCGGGTCGGCGCGTTCAGGATGTGCCTGGGCGGCATCAGGCTGCCGGTCTCGCGCGCGGCGGCCATCGCCTCCTTGAACGCCACGTACTGCGCGTTCGATTTCGGCGCCGTGCCCAGATAGACCACCGCCTGCGCCAGCCCCAGCTCGCCTTCCGGGCTGCCGAGCCGCTCGTAGAGGTCCCAGGCCGCCATCGACTGATGGACCGCCTCGGGGTCCGCCATGCCGATGTCCTCGACCGCGAAGCGCACCAGCCGACGCGCGATGTAGAGCGGGTCCTCGCCGCCGGTCAGCATCCGCGCGAGCCAATAGAGCGCCGCGTCGGTGTCTGAGCCGCGCAGGCTCTTGTGCAGCGCGGAGATCAGGTTGTAGTGGCTCTCCTGCGCCTTGTCGTAGAGCGGCATGCGCCGCTGCACCGTCCCCGCCACCCCGGCGGCGTCGAGCGGCGGCAGATCGGGGCCGAGGGCGAACAGCTCCTCCGCGAGGTTGAGGCAGAACCGGCCGTCGCCGTCGGCCATGGCCTTGAGCGCCGTCCGTCCCTCCTCGGTCAGGGGCAGCGCTCGCCCCTCCTCGGCCTCCGCCCGGCCCAGCAGCTTCTCCAGCGCCGGCTCGTCCAGCCGGTTCAGGACGAAGACCTGGCAGCGCGACAGCAGCGCGGCGTTGAGTTCGAAGCTCGGATTCTCGGTGGTGGCGCCGACCAGCGTCACCGTGCCGTCCTCGACCACCGGCAGGAAGGCGTCCTGCTGGGCCCGGTTGAACCGGTGGATCTCGTCCACGAACAGCAGCGTGCCCTGCCCGCCGGCCCGCCGGCCACGGGCGGCGTCGAACACCTTGCGCAGGTCCGCCACGCCGGAGAACACCGCCGACAATGGCTCGAAATGCAGGCCGGAGCCTTCGGCGATCAGCCGGGCGATGGTGGTCTTGCCGCAGCCCGGCGGCCCCCACAGGATCATCGAGGCAAGCCGATGCTGCGCCACCATCCGGCCGATCGCCTTGTCCGGCGCCAGCAGGTGGTCCTGGCCGACCACGTCGGCAAGGCTCTGCGGCCGCAGCCGGTCGGCCAGCGGCCGTGGGCTCGAGTCGTCGAACAGGCCGGGCATCGCCGGCGGCGCGGTGGGGCGTCGGGACATCCGGCCGGCTCCTAGCGGATCACGCTGGTCAGGAGCCGCCCGCCGCGCCGGAGCGAGATGCGCCACGGCGGCTGGCTGCCCCGGATCGCCTGCTCCAGCCCGTCGACCGTCTCGATCTGGCGGCCGTCGAGGCCGGTGATCACGTCCATCGGCTCGATCCCCACCCGGTCGGCGGGAGAGCCCGGGCCGACGTCGAGCACCACCACCCCCCTCTCCACCCCCAGGTCGTCGCCCAGCTCCTGCACCAGCACCGGGTTCAGGTTGGCGACCTCGGCCCCGGCAAAGGGCGTCCGGCCGGTCAGCCGGGTCACGTCGCGCGGCGGATCCTCGGGCGGCAGGGCGGCCACGAAGGAGAGATCGACCGGTCCGTCGGGCCGCTGCACCGTCAGCGTCGAGCGCTGGCCCTCGTCCAGCGTGGCGATGCGGTAGCGAAGGGCCTCCGGCTCGTCGACCGGTCGGCCGTCCAGCGCCGTCACCACGTCGCCGACGCGCAGGCCCGCATCGGCTGCCGGGCCGCGGCCGTCGACCCTGTTGATCAGGACGCCGGCCGGGCGCTCGAGCCCCAGCGAATCCGCGATCTCCGCCGTGACCGGCTGGCCCGCCGCGCCGAGCCAGGGGCGTACCAGGGCCCGGCCCTCCTCGGCCGCGCGGACGACGGAGCGCACCATGTCCGCCGGCACCGCGAAGCCGATCCCGAGCGACCCGCCGTCGCGGCTGAAGATCGCCGTGTTGACGCCGACCAGACGTCCGCCCACGTCGATCAGGGCGCCGCCCGAATTACCGGGATTGATCGCCGCATCGGTCTGGATGAAGAAGCTGTAGTCGGAAATTCCGACGGTCGTCCGCGCCAGGGCGGAGACGATCCCCATGGTCACCGTCTGGCCGACGCCGAACGGATTGCCGATCGCCAGCACCAGGTCGCCGACCTCCAGCCCGTCGGTGCCGGCGATCTCGATCACCGGCAGGCTGCGGCCGTCCAGCCCCTCGATCTGCAGCACGGCGAGGTCGGTGCGCTGGTCGGAGAGCACCAGTTCGGCATCGAATTCCCGCCGGTCGGACAGCACGACGCGGATCTCGTCGGCGCCCTCGATGACGTGGTGGTTGGTGACGACCAGCCCGTCGGAGCGCACGATCACGCCGGAGCCGAGCGCCGTCTGCTCGCGCTCCCGCATTGGCCCGGCGGGCAGGCGGTCGCCGAAGAAGCGGCGGAAGAACGGGTCGTCGAACAGCGGATCGATCGCTCGCTCGCGCACCAGCCGGCGGGTGTAGATGTTGACCACCGCCGGCGCCGCCTCGCGCACCAGCGGCGCGAAGGTCAGGCGGATCTGCTCCTCCGACCGCGGCACGGCCTGCTGCTGCGCGGCGGCCGGCATGGCGGTGGCGAGGACGGCAAGAAAGATCAGCAGCGCTCTCATGCGCCGCAATCTAGGCCGCGCGAGGCGTCGGCGGAAGGGGGGCACGAGCTGCGCCGGGAGCGCCCCTGCCGGGGAGGTGCCCGATGTCGCAGGCACGACAACGCTGCTTTGTTGAGGGTTGTCAAACAGATGAGGTCATCCCCGCCTTCGCGCTATGGGATGCAGGAAACTCTGCAAGGTGGCTAGCTCAATATCTTGGGGTCGAGGGATTCACAGGTCCCGGTAGATTGTGATTCGGTCGGTCGTCTGATTGATTCGGAGGACCGGAGATGATGCGAGATTTGTCGGATCGTCTGGGTTTCTTTGGCGATGCGCGGCTCGACGAGGGGGGCGCGCTGCTGCTCGAAGGCATGGCGCGCGAGGAGAGTTGCTGCCTGCGCCGGGCGGCGGATGGGGAACGCAACAAGATCGTGCGGTTCAACGACTTGATGGACAACGACAGGGTCAGCAAGGAGGCCCTCATCAAGGGCTGGAGCGCGGCGACCGCGGTGGCGGCGGCCGGGCGCGACGTGCTGGCGATCCAGGACACCAGCGAGGTCAAGTTCAACCGGCCGGCGCAGCGGCAGAGCCTCGGGCAGGTGGGCTACGGCAATGTGCGCGGGGTGTTGCTGCACGCAATGATCGCGGTCGACGCCGACGACGGCCTGCTCATCGGCCTGGTCGGTGGCGACGTCTATACCCGGAAGGGCAAGCGCACGGTCGACCACACCGCCCGGTCGCTGGACGACAAGGAAAGCCGGCGCTGGATCGAGACCAGCGAACAGGCCGCCGAGGTGCTGTCCGAGGCGCGGCGGGTCACCGTCGTCGCCGACCGGGAGAGCGACTTCTACCCCAACCACGTCCTGACCCGGCAGAGGGGCCTGCACATCCTCAGCCGCGCGTACCGCGACCGACGGCTCGCCGGGGGCGGCATGCTCTACGGCACGATCGGCGGCTGGCCGGCGGTCGACCGCGCCGCCCTGGAGATCGAGGCCAAGCCGGGCCGGCCGGCGCGCACCGCGGCGGTCGAGCTGCGCTTCGGCCCGGTGCGGCTGGCCCGGCCGCACAAGACCGAGCCCGACATGCCCGAGGCCCTCGACGCCCACGTCGTCGAGGTCCGCGAGCCGACCCCGCCCAAGGGCGCCAAGCCGCTGGTCTGGCGGCTGATCACCGACCATTGCGTGTTCACCAAGGCCGACGCCTGGCGGATCGTCGGCTGGTACAAGCGCCGTTGGCTGATCGAGCAGCTGTTCCGCACCATGAAGAGCCAGGGCCTGCGGCTCGAGGACAGCCAGGTCCAGCACGCCGACCGGCTGATCAAGCTCACCGCCATCGCCGCCCGCGCCGCCGTCAAGGTAATGCAGCTGGTTCAGGCCCGCGACGGCACCTATCCCGTGTCCGCCCGCCTGGTGTTCGGCGACGACGAGATCGACGCCCTCTCCGCCGTCGCGGAGACCCGCTACAAGCCCCGCTCCCAGCGCCAGGCCAACCCCCATCCGCACGGCTCCCTCGCCTGGGCCGCCTGGATCATCGCCCGCCTCGGCCGCTGGGACGGCTATGCCCGCAAACCACCCGGACCCGTCACCATGCGCCATGGTCTCAAAAAGTTCGAAAGCATCCTCATCGGCTGGCAAACCGCCAATACCTGCATCCCGTAGAGCAACGGCGGGGACCTCAATAAGCCGCGCGCGTCGCGGCGTCGCCCGACGTTCGACCGCCCGGTCACATCCCCAGCGCCAGCCGCGCGTCCTCGCTGGCCTTTTCCAGGCTCCAGGGCGGATCCCAGGTCAGTTCGACCTCACAGGCGGTGATGCCGGGGACGTTCATCACGCCCTTTTCGACCATCTTCGGCATAGAGCCGGCGACCGGACAGTTCGGCGCGGTCAGGGTCATCACCACCTTCGCCCGCCCCTGGTCGTCCACCTCGAGGTCGTAGATCAAGCCGAGGTCCCAGATGTTGACCGGGATTTCCGGATCGTGGATCTGGGTCAGGTTGTCGATGACGGCCTCCTTGAGGTCGGCCGGGTCGTGCGGTCCCTCGACCGCCGAATGGGGCGTCCGGACGTGGATCCAGTCCGGCTCCTTCATGGCGATGTCGCCGGGCATGAAGGCGTCGAGGCCGGGGCCCGCGAACCCGCCCTTGCGCATGTCGCCGGTGGGAATGTCGTTGCTCATGCGTTGCGGTTCCGTTCCGATCAGCGCGCGGCGTCGCCGCTTTCGGTCTTGGCCTTGGCCGCCATCTCCACCTCCGGCGCGACGCGGAAGCTCTCGCCGCAGCCGCAGCGGTCGACCTCGTTCGGATTGTTGAAGACGAACCGGGCGCCCAGGTCCTCCTCCACCCAGTCCATCTCGGTGCCGAGCAGGAACATCGTCGCCGTCGGCTCGATGAAGATCCGGACGCCCTTGTCCTCGACCACGTCCTCGAACCGCTTCTGCTCCTCGGCGTATTCCATCCAATAGCTCAGGCCCGAGCAGCCGCGGGTACGCACGCCGACCCGGACGCCGGCGATCGGCTTCGACGGATCGGCCTTGGCCATGAGCGCCCGCACCCGTTCGGCGGCGCGTTCGGTAATCGTCATCGGTGGCGGCAGCGGCATGGGATCCCTCCCGGTACGTCGCAGCGGCCCGTCGTCAGGGCCGCCGGAAACCTCAACAACCTCAAATATATCGCCCTTGACGGGCGATGTCGCAAGGGCGCCGGCCGTCAGGCCCGCGCGTCCTCCCGGCTCCTGGCCAGGGCGAACAGTCGGTCGATCATCGCGCGCAACCCGTTGGCACGGTTGCCGCTCAGGTGCTGGTCCAGGCCGATCTCGCCGATGAAGTCGGGCGGCGTCGCCAGGATCTCGCCCGCCGTGCGCCAGTCGTAGACCCGCTTCAGGCAGGCGATCAGGCCGTTGACGATATGCGCGTCGGAGACGGCATGCAGGTGCAGCCGGTCGCCGCGCCATTCCGGCACGAACCAGACCTGGCTCTGGCAGCCCTGCACCTTGTTGTCCTCGACCCGCCATTCATCGGGGAAGTCCGGCAGCTTGCGGCCCAGGTCGATCAGGTACTGGTACTTGTCCATCCAGTCGTCGAGGAAATCGAACTCCGCGACCAGGTCCTCCTGCGCCTCCTCGATCGGCGGCAGGTCCTGCGGCGTCCGGTCCTCGGTCTCGACGGCGGCAACGGCGGTCATCGTCTCTCCTCTGCCGGGCGCCTCACCCGAACATCTCGCGCACCTTCTCCAGCGCCTCGACCAGCACGTCCACCTCGGCCCGGCTGTTGTAGAGGCCGAAGCTGGCCCGCGCGGTGGCGGGCAGGTCGAACCGCTCCAGGAGCGGCTGGGCGCAGTGGTTGCCGGCCCGCACCGCCACGCCGAACCGGTCGACGATGGTGCCGATGTCGTGCGGATGGGCCTCTTCCATGGTGAAGCTGATCACGGCGGCCTTGTGGTTCGGGCCGTCGCCGGTGCCCCACAGGGTCACACCGGGGATCGCGTCCAGCCGCTCGGTCGCATAGGCCAGAACGTCGCGCTCATGGGCGGCGATCCGGTCGAGGCCGATCCCGTCGACATAGTCGACCGCGGCGCCCAGCCCGACCGCCTGCGCGATCGGCGGCGTGCCTGCCTCGAACTTGTAGGGCAGGTCGGCCCAGGTCGACCGCTCGAACGTGACGGTGCGGATCATCTCCCCGCCGCCCTGGTAGGGCGGCATCTTCTCGAGCAGCTCCTCGCGCGCCCACAGGACGCCGATGCCCGAGGGGCCGTAGAGCTTGTGCCCGGAGAAGACGAAGAAATCGGCCCCCAGCGCCTGGACGTCGACCGGCAGGTGCATGATCGACTGGCAGCCGTCGACCATCACCAGCGCCCCGACCCTGCGGGCGATCGCCACGACGTCGTGGATCGGGACGATGGTGCCCAGGGCGTTCGAGATATGGGTGACGGAAACCAGCCGGGTCCGGTCGCCGACCAGCCGCTCCATCGCGTCCAGTTCGACGCGGCCCCTGTCGTCCACCGGCGCGACCTTCAGCACGATGCCGATCCGGTCGCGCAGCAGCTGCCACGGCACGATGTTGGAGTGATGCTCCAGTTCGGTGATCACCACCTCGTCGCCGGCGGTCAGGAAATCGCCGGCCGCCAGGCTGGCGGCGACCAGGTTCATCGCCTCGGTGCCGCCCTTGGTGAACACGACCTCCTTCACCGAACCGGCGTTGAGGAAGCGGCGGATACCTTCCCGCGCGCCCTCGTAGCGGTCCGTCGCGGCCGCGCCCAGGGCGTGGATGCCGCGATGCACGTTGGCATAGTCGTGCTCGTAGAGCGAGACGATCGACTCGATCACCTGGCGCGGCTTCTGCGCCGAGGCCGCATTGTCCAGATAGACCAGCGGCCTGCCATGAACCTCCCGGGCCAGGATCGGAAAATCCGCCCGGATCGACGGCAGGTCGTAGTCGTTGATCCGACTGGCGTGAAGCGGTCCGTTCGCCGCCGCCCGGGTGATGCCGTCCGCCGTCATGCCGCCGCCTCCCGAATGCGGGCGCGGTGGCTTTCCAGCCAGGCCCGGATCGCCGCGTCGAATTCCTCGCGCGCGGTCTCGTCGCCGATCTCCTCCACCGCGTCGCGGACGAAGGCCTCGACCAGCAGGGCTCGGGCATCGGCCTCCCCGATCCCCCGGGAGCGCAGGTAGAACAGCGCCTGCTTGTCGATCTCGCCGGCGGTCGCGCCGTGGCTGCACTTCACGTCGTCGGCAAAGATCTCGAGCTCGGGCTTGGAGTCGATCTCCGCCCCGCGCGACAGCAGCAGCGCCTTGTTGAGCTGGTGGCCGTCGGTGCGCTGGGCCTCGCGGCGAACGCCGATCTTGGCCTGGAACACGCCCCGCGCCTGATCGTCCAGCACGCCCTTGTACACCTGACGCGACCGGCAATCCGGCGCGATGTGGTCGATGAAGGTGGTGTTGTCGATCTGCTGGCCATGCCGGCCCAGATAGGCGCCGTTGATGCGGCAGTCGCCACCCGGACCGTCCAGCGCCGCCGACAGCTCGTAGCGGGACAGGTCGGCACCGGTCGCCAACGCGAAGCCGTCATAAGTCGCGTCCTTCGACAGCCGGACCAGGGCCGTGCCGATGTTGAAGGCGCCCGTGCCGTCCGCCTGCCGGCGATAGTGATTGAGGCGCGCGCCCTCGCCCACGGTCACCTCGGTCACCGAATCGGCCAGCCAGGCCGCGCCGTCCGGCCCGAGATGGGTCTCGATCACCGTCGCCCGGCTGTTGGCGCCGCAGACGATCAGGTGACGGGGGAAGAACACCGGCACCTGCGCCGCATCGCCCGCGCCGGGCGCCGCGATCGAGACCAGCCGCAGCGGCCGCTCCAGCACCGCGTCGCGCTTGAGCCGCAGGACCAGCCCGTCGGCCATCATCGCAGTGTTCAGGCCGGCGAACGGCTTGTCGTCCGCATTGATCAGCTGGCCAAGATGGCTCGACAGCAGGTCGTCGCCGGCGGTCAGCGCCTCGGCGAGGCTGGCGATCTCGAGGCCCTTGGGAAGCCCGGACAGGCGCGAGAGATCGCCGCGGAACCGGCCGTTGACCAGCACGAACAGGGGGTCGTGCCCAGACCCCGAGGCCTCGGCGAGGCGCGCCGACAGATCGTCCGGCAACGGCCCCTCGACCACCGGGGCGGGAGCGAAGCCCAGCTTCGTGAGCCGGCGCAGGTCGGTGTACTTCCACGCCTCGACCTTGCGGTTGGGGATGCCGCGGTCGCGGAACGCCGCCAGTCCGCCGCCGCGCAGGGCGTCGATCCACGGCGTGCCGGCGCCCGGCAGCCGGCCGCGCCCCTGCTCGAACCGGTCGAGCAGCGCCGGGGCGCCGGTCAGGCGCCCGATCGCAGGGGCGGTAGTGGTGTCGTCGATGGGAGCCATCGTATCGGAAACCCGTTCCTCCAGGGGTGCCGGGGGCGCAGCGGCCGATCAGGCCGCTTCGGGCATCACGCCCGCATAGCCCTTGGCCTCCAGTTCCTCGGCCAGTTCCTTGCCGCCGGAGCGCACGATCCGGCCGCCGGCGAGGATGTGCACGTGGTCCGGCACGATATAGCTCAGCAGCCGCTGGTAGTGCGTGATCACTAGCATCGCCCGGTCCGGCGAGCGCAGCGCGTTGACGCCGTCCGCGACGACCTTCAGCGCATCGATGTCGAGGCCGCTGTCGGTCTCGTCGAGCAGCGCCAGCTTCGGCTCGAGCAGCGCCATCTGCAGGATCTCCGCGCGCTTCTTCTCACCGCCGGAAAAGCCGACATTGACCGGCCGCTTCAGCATCTCGTCGGTGATGCCGAGTTCCTTGGTCTTCTTCCGCACCAGCTTGAGGAACCGCATCGGGTCCAGTTCCTCCTCCCCGCGCGCCTTGCGATGGGCGTTGAGCGCCGTGCGCAGGAAGGTGGTCGTGGTCACGCCGGGAATCTCGATCGGGTACTGGAACGCCAGGAACAGACCCGCGCGCGCCCGCTCCTCGGGCTCCAGCTCGAACACGTCCTGGCCATCGAAGGTCACCGAGCCTTCGGTCACATCGTAGCCGCCGCGGCCGGCGACGATATGGCTCAGCGTCGACTTGCCCGAGCCGTTGGGACCCATGATGGCATGGACCTCGCCCTTGCCGATGGTCAGGTCGATGCCCTTGAGGATCTCGGTGTCCTCGCCCTCGACCTTTGCATGAAGATTCTTGATTTCCAGCATGATTCGATTCCGATCTTGGAAAGCTCCGGCTGCCGTTGGGCGCATCGGACGCCTCAGCCGACCGAGCCCTCCAGACTGATGCCCACAAGCTTCTGGGCCTCGACCGCGAACTCCATCGGCAGGACCTGCAGGACCTCCTTGCAGAACCCGTTGACGATCAGGCCCAAGGCCTCCTCCTCGTCGATACCGCGCTGGCGGCAGTAGAACAGCTGGTCGTCGGAGACCTTGCTGGTCGTCGCCTCGTGCTCGATCTGGGCGGAAGGGTTGCGGCTCTCGATATAGGGCACCGTGTGCGCCCCGCAGCGGTCGCCGATCAGCAGGCTGTCGCATTGGGTGAAGTTGCGCGCGCCCTCGGCGCCCGGCAGGATCCGCACCAAGCCGCGATAGGTGTTGTTGGACTTGCCGGCGCTGATGCCCTTGGAGACGATCTTCGACCGGGTGTTCCGGCCGATATGGATCATCTTGGTGCCGGTGTCCGCCTGCTGGTGGTTGTTGGTGATCGCCACCGAGTAGAATTCGCCGACGGAATTGTCACCCTGCAGGATGCAGCTCGGATACTTCCAGGTGATCGCGGAGCCGGTCTCCACCTGGGTCCAGCTGATCTTGGAGTTCCGGCCGCGGCAGGCGCCGCGCTTGGTGACGAAGTTGTAGATGCCGCCGCGGCCTTCCTCGTCGCCCGGATACCAGTTCTGGACGGTGGAATACTTGATCTCGGCGTCGTCCAGGGCGATCAGTTCGACCACCGCGGCGTGGAGCTGGTTCTCGTCGCGCTGGGGCGCGGTGCAGCCCTCGAGGTAGCTGACGTAGCTGCCCTCCTCCGCGATGATCAGCGTCCGCTCGAACTGGCCGGTATTCTGCGCGTTGATCCGGAAATAGGTCGACAGCTCCATCGGGCACCGCACGCCCTTCGGGATGTAGACGAACGACCCGTCGGTGAACACCGCGCTGTTCAACGTCGCGAAATAGTTGTCGGAATAGGGCACCACCGAGCCGAGGTACCGGCGCACCAGATCCGGATGATTCTGCACGGCCTCCGAGATCGAGCAGAAGATGACCCCCTGCTCGGCCAGCTTCTCGCGGAACGTGGTGGCGACGGACACGCTGTCGAACACCGCGTCGACCGCGACATTGGTCACACCGGCCAACTGCTCCTGCTCATGCAGCGGGATGCCGAGCTTGTTGTAGGTTTCCAGCAGCTGGGGATCGACCTCGTCCAGGCTTTTCGGCCCCACCTTCTGCTTCGGCGCGGCATAGTAGTAGGCGTCCTGGTAGTCGATCGGCGGAAAGCTCAGCTTCGCCCAGGACGGAGTCTCCATCTGTTCCCACAGCCGATAGGCGCGCAGCCGCCAGTCGAGCAGCCACTCCGGCTCGTTCTTCTTCGCCGAAATGAACCGGACGATGTCCTCGCTCAACCCCTTCGGCGCCGTCTCCTGGTCGATGAAGGTGACGAATCCGTACTTGTACCTCTGGTTGGCGACCGACTGGACCTGTTCGACCGTTTCGTTGACCGCTGCCATGTCGACTCCGACTCCCCAAAACCTCTGCCCGGCGATTCCGGATCCCGGCAGGCGCGGCCCGGGCGGACCGCCTCCACCGGCCTTTCGACTATAGCGCCGGAATTAACCGAGCGCCATAGTCGGATAAACCTCGGACACTCTGGCGGCTGGACTACGGTCCAACCGCCGATGGCCTTCAGATAGGCCAGCTCCGCTGGATTTCCAGCGCTATCCGCCTCTTGTCACAATCTCCTCGAGTCGCCCGATCCGCCACCCTGTCGGCAATAGCCGAGTCACGCAGTGCGACATTCGAGTCGATCCGGCGGAAGTCACACCATCATGTTGTTGGTCGCCTCGGGCAGCTTCACGGTCAGGCCGTCCAGTTCCTCCGTCAGGATGATCTGGCAGCCCAGCCGGGAGGTCTTCTCCAGCCCGAACGCGAGGTCGAGCATGTCCTCCTCGTCCTCCTCGATTTCCGGCAGCCGGTCGAACCAGGTCGGGTCGACGATCACGTGACAGGTCGAGCACGCCAGCGAGCCCTCGCAGGCGCCCTCGATGTCGATGTCGTTCTGGTGCGCGATCTCCAGCAGCGAGAGGCCGGCCGGCGCCTCCACCTCGTGCTTGGTGCCGTCCGGATCGATAAACGTGACTTTCGGCATGGTTCCAATCTGCTCCGCAATACGCTGACCGGCCGTCCATTCGGGATCCGCCGGCATCCTGTTTTCGTTGTTCCGTCGTCAGGCCGCAGCCCGGCGCAGCCGGTCGACGGCCTCTGCGATCGCGTCCGCCGCGGCCCGCGCGTCCGATGCGGTCTGTCCCCGGCCGAAGCCGACCCGGATGCTGGCATCGGCGTCCTGCGGGGTCAGCCCCATCGCCGCCAGCACCGCCGAGGGACCGCGGCGCCCGCTGGCGCAGGCCGCGCCGCTGGCGATCGCAAGCTGGGGCACCCCATCGATCAAGTCTTCCGCCGACACGCCGGGGAAGCACAGATTGAGGCAGCCGGGCAAGCGTTTCGTGACCAGCACGCCGGTCCCGGCGTCGGTTTCCACCGCGGCACGCGGTCCGTTGAGCCGCCACGCGCCTTCGGACCGTCCCAGCCGCGCGTCCAACCGCGCGACGAAAGTCTCGGCCAGGTCGTTCAGCATGGCCGCATCCGCCGCCTGCCTGCCGGCGGCGAGGCCCGCCGCCACGCCGAATCCCACAGCCAGGGCGGTCGGCACCGTGCCGGGTCGCCGCCCGCCCTGCTGACCGCCGCCGGCCTGGATCGGTCGCAGACCAGTGGGCGGCTTGGCCCGCACCCAAAGCGCTCCGATGCCGGGGGGACCGTAGGCCTTGTGCGCCGAGACTCCGAGCAGGTCGATGCCGAGCGCCGCAACGTCGATCGGCAGCCGGCCCAACCCCTGCGCGGCGTCGCAATGCATCAGCGCCCCTGCCGCCCGGGCGATCCGCGCGATCTCGGCGACCGGCTGCACCGTGCCCGTCTCGTTGTTCGCGAGCATCACGCTGACCACGGCGGTGCGCCGCCCGATCACCGCCCGCGCCGCCGCGACGTCCACGCGCCCCTCGCCGTCGACCGGCAGGATGTCCAGGGCATGACCGGCGCTTTCCAGGCGGCGGGCTGTCTCCACCACGCAGGGGTGCTCGACCGCCGAGACGACGATCCGGTCGCGCCCGTCCGGCCGCGGGAACAGCCCGGCAAGGGCCAGGTTGCTGGCCTCGGTCGCGCCGGAGGTCAGCACGATCTCCCCCGCGCGCCCACCGATCGCGGCGGCGATGGCCGCCTTCGCCTCGGCCGCCGCGGCCGCCGCCGCCCGACCGAACCCATGGGTCGTCGCATGCGGGTTCGCCGGCCGCGCCAGCCAGTCGGCCATCGCCGCGATCACCGCCGGGTCGGCCGGGGTGGTCGCCTGATGGTCGAGGTAGAGGGGCTCGGCTTCGCCGTCGCTCATGCCGCCTCTCCGCGCCGCCGGCGCCGGTGCCACAGGTCGGCCCACGCCGCCGCGAACCGGTCCAGCGCCTCCACCGGCGTGGTGGCGCCGAAGCTGACCCGCACCGCCTGGCCGGCAGCGGCACCGGCGCCCATCGCCGTCAGCACATGACTCGCGGCGACCTTTCCCGAGGAACAGGCCGACCCGGCGCTGACCGCGATCCCGGCCAGATCGAAGGCCATCAACTGGGTTTCCGCCGCCACTTCCGGCATGCCGAGGCAACTCACCGGCGCCACCCGCGGCGCACCCTCGCCCCAGACCGGCGCATCCGGACACGCCGCCCGTATCGCCGCCTCCAGGGCGTCGCGACGTCGCGCCAGCTCCGGCATCACGGCGAGGTCGGCGACGCAGGCCTCGGCCGCAGCGCCGAACCCGGCGATCGCGGCGACGTTCTCGGTCCCGGCGCGGCGCCGACGCTCCTGCCCGCCGCCGCGCAGCAGCGGGCTCACGGCGACGTCGGGATGCGCCAGGACGATCGCCCCGACGCCCTTGGGACCGCCCATCTTGTGGGCCGACAGGGTCAACGCATCGATACCCAGATCGCCCATCGACAGCGCGATCCGGCCAGGCGCCTGGACGGCATCGCAATGCACGAGGGCGCCATGCCGGCGGGCGATCGCCGCCGCTGCGCCGACCGGCTGGATCACCCCGGTCTCGTTGTTCACCGCCATCAGGCTGACCAGCGCCGGCGTCGGATCGACGGCTAGCGCCCGGTCGAGCGCCTCCAGGTCGATCCGGCCGTCGGGGCCGACCGGCACGGTCTCCACGGCCGGCCCGTCGGCGACACCCGCGGCCAGGACGCTGTCGTGCTCCACCGCCGAGGCCAGCACCCGCGACCGGCCGACCCCGGCGACCACCGTCGCATTCGCCTCGGTCGCGCCGCCCGTGAAGATCACCGCCACCGGGTCGGCCCCGGCCACCGCCGCCACCTGCTCGCGCGCCCGCTCGACCACCTTGCGCGCCGCCCGGCCGAAGCCGTGAACGCTCGACGGATTGCCGTCCAGGTCGAGCGCGGCGACCAGGGCGTCGCGCGCCTCCGGGCGCAGGGGCGCGGTCGCATTCCAGTCGAGATAGGCGGCGGAGGTCATGCCGCGATCCTCGTCTTGATACGGGGCGGAGTCGGATGCGGGGCCATGGCGGCCAGCAGCGCCGCCGTCGGCCGCGCGGCGGCGGTCGCGCGGTCCCGTCGTCTCGGGCCCGCCCTCCGGCGTGGCTATTCGGCGGCCACTCTCGCGTCCGGCAGCGGTCGCGGCATGCCGGGGAACACGCGGCTCGACCCGAGGATCCGCCGATTGACCACGTCGTCCAGCGTCACGGAACTCAGGTACAGATGGATCTGGTTGCCCAATTCCTCCCAGAGGTCGTGGGTCAGGCACCGGCTCTTGTCCGAATGGCAGCCGGCCGGCGAGCCCGGCTGGCAGCGGGTGGCCCGGATCGGCTCGTCGACCGCCAGGATCACGTCGGAGATCCGAATCGCCACGGGCTCGCGCGCCAGCAGATAGCCGCCGCCCGGCCCGCGGACCGACTTGACCAGACCGCCCCGGCGCAGCTTGGCGAACAACTGCTCCAGATAGCTCAGCGAGATTTCCTGCCGCTGCGCGATGTCCGCCAGCGCCAGCGGCCTGCCGTGTCCGTTGCGCGCCAGGTCGACCATCGCCATGACCGCGTAGCGTCCCTTGGTGCTCAGTCTCACGCCTCTGTCCCCCGCGTTGTGCGCGCCCCGCCCGTCCGGACGGTGCGCAATGGTCTCGCCTCATCCCTGTCCGGCCGCCGGTCCTGCCGCACCGCCGGCCGTCGCCTCTCGACCGTGCTCAGCAGTCGTGCCGCCAGCCTTCCGCCGCTTCGGCCGGCCCGTCGCCGTCGGTGGCCGCGATCGGCCGTTCCGGCGTTCCGGCCTCGCGCTCGCGTTCCATCTCGTCGACCCGGCGGCGCAGGGTCGCCACCTCGTCGATCAGGCCGCTCAGAGCCCTGGCAACCGGATCGGGCAGATCTTCCGCCGGCGTGCCGTAGGGCAGGAATTCCGCCATGCCCGCCCCGAGGTCCGGCCGGACGATCCGCGCCGGCACGCCGACGGCGGTGCAGTGCTCGGGCACGTTCTTCAGGACCACCGCGTTCGCGCCGACGCGCGCGCCGTCGCCGATCAGAACGGGACCCAGGATCGTCGCGTTGGCGCCGACGATCACGCCCCTGCCCAGGGTCGGATGGCGCTTGCCGGGTTCCAGCGAGGTACCGCCGAGCGTCACCCCCTGGTAAAGCGTGCAGTCGTCGCCGATCTCCGCCGTCCCGCCGATCACCACGCCCGAGCCGTGATCGATGAACAGCCGCCGGCCGATGGTCGCCGCGGGATGGATCTCGATTCCCGTGATCATCCGGCCGAGATAGGCCACGATCTCCGCCAGCGTGTGCAGGTGCCACCGCCACAGCCGATTGCCGAGCCGATGGAACAGCAGCGCATGGATGCCGGGATAGGCCAGCAGCACGGCCGCTTTCGAGGTCGCTGCCGGGTCGCGCTCAAGGACGCAGCCCACATCCTCGCGAAGACGCTTGAACACTGCCGCTTTCCCTATGATATACAACGCGCCCGGATCGCATGCCGAACTGGTGCCGTGCCGGACCGGACGCGTCGTTCCGGGCCAGAACCTGATCCTCGTGCAGGATATAGATATCCGACCTGGAGGGTCAAGATTACCCCCGCGGAACATCGGCGCGGAAACTGCGTCCGCCGTGGTCCGGGAGGAAGAATACCCCGTCGTGGCGCTCGGTCGCGCCCGCGGCGCGGTCGACGACCGTCCGCGAAGATGGGATTCGCGAACGCCCGACAGGGCAGATGCCTGCGGCGCCGCCCGAGCGGCCCCTATCCGAGGTGCAAACGGATTCTCGCATGCCCGAGGTCATCATCAACGGTCCCGAAGGTCGCCTGGAAGGCCGCTATACCCATGGCAAGGGCGCCGACGCCCCGGTCGCCCTGCTGCTGCATCCGCATCCGCAGCAGGGCGGCACGATGAACCACAAGCTGGTCTATACGCTCGCCCAGGCGTTCGGAAAGCGCGGCTTCTCGACGCTGCGCTTCAACTTCCGCGGCGTCGGGCGCAGCCAGGGCGGCTTCGATCGGGGCGAGGGCGAGCTGTCGGACGCCGCGTCGGCGCTGGACTGGCTGCAGACCTACAACCCCGACGCCCGGGCCTGCTGGGTCGGCGGGTTCTCGTTCGGCGCCTGGATCGGGATGCAGCTTCTGATGCGCCGGCCCGAGATCGACGGCTTCATCTCCGTCGCGCCGCCGGCCAACACCTACGACTTCACCTTCCTGGCGCCCTGCCCGTCGTCCGGCCTGATCGTCCACGGCGCGAAGGATGCCACCGTGCCGCCCGCGTCGGTGGAGAAGCTGGTGAACAAACTGTCCCAGCAGCGGGACATCACGGTCGACTATACGCTGATCCCGGACGCCAACCAGTTCTTCACCCACAAGACCGAGGACCTGGCCGCGGCGATCGACCGATACCTGGACCGCGCGCTCCAGCCGCGGGTCGCCGACGTCGCCGAATAGGCCGGGCCGGGGGCGGTCGCGCCGCCCCGGCTCCCTGACCTGCCGACCAAGGGGGAGCCGGCCGCGCCACGGGCCGGCTTCTTGGCATGACCTCCCCGACGCGTGGCATCCCCCCTAAGAGGGGTCCGCCCCGCTGCCGGGCCGCCATGCGAATTACGAAGAGCCGAGAAGGGCCGCACCGATGACCGGGTACCGCTCCGACCTCCTGCGCCTGCTCCACGAGCGGGGCTACATCCACCAGTGCACCGATTTCGAGGGCCTGGACGCCCTGGCGCTGGAGGGGCCGGTCACCGGCTATATCGGCTTCGACGCCACCGCCGACAGCCTGCATGTCGGGCACCTGATGCAAATCATGCTGCTGCGCCGGCTGCAGCAGACCGGTCACCGGCCGATCGCGTTGATGGGCGGCGGAACGACCAAGGTCGGCGACCCCTCCGGCAAGGACGAGACGCGGCAGCTCCTGACCGAGGAGACGATCCGGGACAACATTGCCAGGATCGGCAGCACGTTCGCCAACTATCTCGACTTCGCCGGCGGCGCTGCGCCGCCGGCGGCGCTGATGGTCAACAATGCGGACTGGCTGGATGGGCTGGAGTACATCCCCTTCCTGCGCGACATCGGCCGGCATTTCACGATCAACCGGATGCTGACCTTCGATTCGGTGAAGCTTCGGCTGGAGCGCGAGCACCCGCTGACCTTCCTGGAGTTCAACTACATGATCCTCCAGGCCTACGACTTCATGGAGCTGGCCCGGCGGCAGGGGTGCCGCCTGCAGATGGGCGGGTCCGACCAGTGGGGCAACATCGTCAACGGCATCGAACTGACCCGCCGGATGCTCGGCCAGGAGGTCTACGGCCTGACCGCGCCGCTGATCACCACCGCTTCCGGGGCCAAGATGGGCAAGACCGCGGCCGGCGCGATCTGGCTGGCGCCCCATCGGTTGAGCCCGTGGGACTTCTGGCAGTTCTGGCGCAACACCGAGGACGCCGATGTCGGCCGGTTCCTGAGGCTGTTCACCGACCTGCCGCTTGACGAGATCGCCCGGCTGGAGGCCCTGGAGGGCGCCGAGATCAACGAGGCCAAGAAGATCCTCGCGACCGAGGTGACCCGCCTCGCCCATGGCGACGCCGCGGCGGCCGAGGCGGCGGAGACGGCGCGCCGCACCTTCGAACAGGGTGCGGCCGCCGAGGGACTGCCGACCGTCGACCTGCCCCGCGGCGCGCTGGAGAGCGGGCTGCCCGCCTTTCGGCTGCTGACCCTGGCCGGGCTCGCCGCCTCCAACGGCGAGGCGCGGCGGCTGATCAAGGGCGGCGGCGGACGGATCAACGACGACCGGATCGCCGACGCCGAAGCGGCGATCGGCCTCGACGCGGTCACCGCCGACGGCGTGATCAAGGTCTCCGCGGGCAAGAAGCGCCACGTCCTGGTGCGGCCGGTTTAGGGCCAAAGCGGATCCGGTGCCCCTTCCGCAGCGGCCTCGGCGCGGATTGCGGCCCCGTCCGGCGCAGCTGCCTCGCCGCGTTCGGGTGGTTGGCCGGCCGTCCGGGCGGTGGCGGTTTCGGGGCTGAGCGCCAGCGACATCATCGAGCGCCGCCACGGCTCGGTGTCCAGGAGCTTCGCGGGATCGCCCTGAAGGGCGTCGATCCGCCCCTCGTTCATCTCCGTCCACAGGGATCGCTGCCGATACCACCTGAAGACGGTCGAACTCGACATCGAGAAGGCCGAACCGAGGACCGTCCCGAGGATCGGAACCGCGGTCAGCGCCGTCGCCACCACCCAGCCGGCAGCCTCCCGTTTCCACGCCGAAATATGCTCGTACCGAGCGAGATGATCGCTCAACGCCTTGGAATAGTCGTTGGCAAGGTCCGCCATTTCCCTCTCGCCGGTCGCCCCCTTCATGAAGCCGTCGATCCCGGCCAGGTATTCCATCTTCAGCCGGCCGATACCCTGTCTCGTGCGCGTGAAGTGCCTAAGCCCACTTCCCGAAACGCGGATCCTCCGGGGCATCTTGATCAGATACCGTTGAAGGGCAGCAAGGCGTTCCGCCACGTCCTTCGGGTCGCCGCCCGGTCCCTCCAGCCGGTTCTCGAAAGCCGTCGAGAACGCCGTCTGGACATGCACGGGTTCGGCGGGGTCGCGGCCTGCACGAAACCCGCTCGCCTGGGCCAGGTGATAGGCCTCGTTGGCCAGGTTCATCAGTCCCCTGGCGACGCTCGGGAAGGCTGCCTCATCGTTCATCCTCGTTCTGAGAGAGGGGATGGCGACCTTCTCCCATCGCGTCCTGGCAGCCGAGAACGACGCCTTGTCGACGCATCGGTCGAATTCATCGAACGCCATGCGGAAATAGCCGGGATCAAAATCGAGGTTCAACACCTGCCTGTTCGCGTCGTAGAGACCCGCCAGATGATCGTAAAACGCCCTGCCCACATTGAACGTCTCGGGCGTGGGCCAGACCTCCGCGAGAGGGGCGATCCGCGGCAGCATGTCCTCGAGATAGGGCAGGACGTCCTCGTTCCAGCGTTCGTCCTTCAGGAAATTGCGATGGTCTTCGACACCGGACGACGCGGCCTCGTTGATCCCCGCCAGGATGTCGCGCTCCTGACTTCGGGTGTACAGCTTGATGAAGCCCTCCTCCATCATGCTGCCAATGATCGATTCCGGCCCATCGACCAGCGATTCATGCACCAGAGGATTTGCGATCAGCGATCCGTCATTGATGAGGAGCGGCTGTCCATAGAGAACATACGTGATGATCTGGGAATTGATGACATCGATCGTCGGCTTGAATTTCCAGGGATACTGCTGAACTTTGTCATCGAGTATTCCAAGATACGTGAAGGGCATTGGTTCCTCCACTCGGGCATCCGGCTCCAGGCGGAAGCCTACATGCATGCCCCATCGCGTACCACGCGGAATGCCGGGCATCCTGCGATCGGTCGCCGTCAATCCCGGGACGGATCGTCCTCACGGCGGACCGGGGGCACGGATTCCTCGCCCTCGACCCGGTCGGCCTGGAAGAAAAGGGTGCGCAGGAATCCGGGCGCCAGGACGGACACGGGATTGACGCTGACCGCCGGGTCGGCGACCGGGCCGCTGACCGCATAGGTGAAGGCGAAGACGCCCTCGCCGCCGCCGGTCAGGATATCGCCCAGCAGCGGGATCGCGCCGATCACCCGATTGACGCCGTAGACTGGAACGACCGTGCCTTCCAGGTCGATCGTGCCGGTCCCGCGGTCGACGGTTCCGTCGGCGGTGATGCCCAGCGCCCCGCCGGCCGCCCGGCCCTGGCTGATCTGGATCGCGTCCTGGTCCAGGCGCCAGTCGAGCTCCGCTCGGGCGAAGTCGAGGCCGTCGCTGGTCAGCAGGGACTGCAGCCCGCCCAGCGACACAGCCGCCAGCAGCCGGGCCAGCACCGGAGCGTCGACCGCCCGGAAGTCGCGCATCTCGGCCGACCCGGAAAACATGCCATCGGCCGGGCGGCTGCCGCGGATGGTCAGGGTTCCGCCGCGGATCGAATCGACTAAATCCAGTGCCGCCAGCGCGGCGCCGGCATCAGCCGCGTCGACCGACAGCTCCGCCGCTCCGTCGGCCGCCGACAGCAAGCGCAGGCCCAGCCCGCCGCCGCTGCCGGCCTGGCCGCCGAGTTCGATTCGGCGCCAGCGCGTCCCGTCATGGAGCAGGTCGCCCCGCAGCCCGACCAGGCGCCGGTCGTCGCCGGTGATCACCTCGCCGACCTGGATTGTCAGCGCCAGCGGCGGCAGGTCCTCGTCTTCCTCCGTCGCTCCCCTGGCCTGCACCGACAGGGCGTCGTCCAGCAACGGGCGGAGGTCCAGGACCGGTCCGCTGACCACCACCTCCCAGCCCCCGTCGCTGCCGCGCTCGGCCCGGCCGGAAAGCTCGCTCCGACCCAGCGACACCCGGTCGACCGTCACCGCGGAGAGCCGATCCCCGCCGGCAAAGGCCGCCGATCCCCGCAGCGTCAGTCCCGGCCCCTCCAGCACGACATCGTCCAGGCGCGCCACGCCGCCGCCGCCGAGGACCGCCGTCAGGTCGAGACTCGCCGGCTGCCCCGGCGGCTTCGACCACGGCAGCGGATCGAAATCGAGGGCCGCGCCGGTCAGGTCGGCCGAGACGGTCAGGCGCTCCGCCCCGCCAGCAGGGGTCAGGCGGCCCCGCACCGGCACCGCGCCCTCGAGCCAGGGCAATTCGGGCAGCCCCAGGGCGTCACGCTCCGCAGCATCGACCGTGGCGGCATAGTCGATCTGCGTCCCGCCGGTCCCGGAAAACGGCTCGGACCAGGTGAAGGTCAGCGGCACGCCGTTGAGCGCGGCGGTCCCCTCGACCGACATCTCCCGACCGTCCAGGCTCAACGCCGCATCGGCGCCGGTGACGATCAGCCCGGGACCCACCGCGCCGAGCGTCGTGTCGCGCAGGTTCGCCGCCGCCGCGACGGCGACCTCCTCGAACTGCAGGTCGGCGATCAGCGGAAAGGCGAAGCGCAGCCGGGCGGACATGCTGCCGCTCGTCGCCGCAGGATCGATGCCGAAGCCCTCCATGAACCCAAGCGGCGGGCGGTCGAGCACCGACAGGGCAGCCGGGACCGGCCCCGTCACCACCGTTTCGATGTCGATCGCGTCGTCCGCCGCGGCGGTGTCGAGGCCGGTGATCGCGATGCGCGATTCCGGCACCGTCAGTGCATCGAACCGGCCGCCGCTGGTATCGATCGAGAACACGGCCGCGTCGAACCGGGCGTGCCCGTCGATGTCGGTGATCGGCGGGAGGCCGTCCAGCACGGTCAGCGTCACGCCGGTGAAGTCGATCCCGCCGTCCAGGCTCTCGACCACGACCGCCTCCAGATCGTCCGCCGGGGCGTCGAGCTCCAGGAACACCTCCGCCCGCTCGACCAGGCCGCGATTGACGTTGCGGGTCACCCACGACCGCGCGCCGCCACCCAAATCGGGCGGCCAGTAGGTGTCGAGCAGATCGACCGGCAGGCCCGAGACCTCTCCGTCCGCGGTGATCGCCAGTCGGTCCCCCCGCTCCTGCGCGACCATCCGTGCCGTCGCCATCGGCCCTCCCAGGTCGACGGTCAGCCGCTCGATCACGAAGCGCCGGTGCTCGAGGTCGGCGCCGCCGCGGGCCTCCAGGCCGGCGATGGTCAGCGGCTGGTCGTAGAGGCCGGGCACGTCGATCCGGCCCTGAGCGCCGCGGAACTGGAAATCCACGAAGTCCGGCCTGAACGAGTCGTCGACCGCCACAAGGGCGTTGCCGTGCATCGGGCTGCCGATCGCGTGGAGCGGCGCCAGCACCGGGTCCAGATCGGCCAGCGCCGCCGGGACCACGTTCTCGAACTCCACGGCGACCGTGGTCCGCGGCGCCCCGGGCCGCAGCGTCGCCGCCGCCGCCAGCCGGGCCGGCCGCCCGTCGAGCTGGAGCCCGATCGCCGCGTCCAGGTCGATCGACGGCGTCCCCTCCGCGCCGCCGGCCCGGTAAAGCGCGTCAACCCCGAGCCGCACCCGCGTGCCGCGCAGGTCGACCGTCAGGTCGAGACGGCCCGCGACGCCTTCCGGGACTCGGGTCAGGGTGATGTCGGCATCGGGGGCGTACCATTGCTGGCCCAGCGCCCGATCGTCCACGATCACCCGGCCGTCGCGGAGGGTCACCTCGCGCAGGGCCGCCATCGGCGCCTCTTCGCTCTCCGCCGGCGCCTCCAGCGCGCGCAGCAGCACGCCGACCACGTCGGGTTCCGAGCCATCGGGCTCGTCCGCCGCGGCCTCGCCCAGCTCGAAGTTCACGCTGCCGTCGGCCTCCCGGATCACTCGAACGGTAGGCCGGATCACCGTCAGCCGCCGCGGCACCAGATCCCGACGCAGCAGCGCCGGCACGGTGAACCCCACTTCCATCTCCGGAATCGCGGTGATCAGGCCGTCGTCGGGACCGCTCAGCCGCACCCCCTCCACCACCAGCGCCACCGGCCGGTCGAACCCTTGCCAGCGCAGGAGAGTGCGGTCGATGTCCAGCCGGACCGGCCCCTCCGCCATCTGTGATTCCAGGACCGGGGTCAGGGCGTCGACCTCGATCGGTCCGGCCTGCAGGCGCCACGCGACGACGGCGATCAGGATCGCGAGGCCCGCGATCACGAAGGCGACGGCTTCCAGCACGAAGCGGGCGGCGCGGCGGATCACCGGCCCCTCCGCCACACCGACGGAGCGGCGTCGCGGCCGAGGGAGCGCCGGTTGACGGTATCGGCGTCCTGGCGGAAGCTCCCCCGCCCGTCCTCGTCCTCAGCCCCGCGGAGCCTCACCGTGACCGACCTCGCCCGCACCGGCACCTGGCCCGGCCCCGCCGACGCCGACCGCGCCACGACCGGCCGCGAGCGGTGGGTCGATCGCGCCGCCGCGCTGGACGACGGCGCAATGGCGGATTTCGTGCGCCGCCTCGCCGAGGACGCCACCGCGCGGCCGGTCTTGGACGCGGTGTTCGGCAACAGCCCGTACCTGACCGAACAGATGCTCGCCGAACCGGCGTTCTTCCGCGCCGTCTTCGAAGAGGGTCCGGATCGACCGGTCCGGTCGCTGCTGGAGAGCACCTGGCGAGACGCCGACGCGGAGGCGGACACGGACCGGCTGATGGCTCGGCTGCGCGGGATGAAGCGACGCGCGGCCCTGGCCATCGCGCTGGCCGACATCGGCGGCCTCTGGCCGCTGGACCAGGTCACCGGCGCCCTTTCCGAGGTGGCGGAGACCGCATTGCGGCTCGCCGCCCGGCATCTGCTGCGGCGCCTGGCGGCGTCGGGCAAGCTGGACCTGCCCGACCCGGAGGGCGATCCCGAACGCGGGTCGGGGCTGATCGTGCTGGGCATGGGCAAGCTTGGCGGCGGTGAACTGAACTATTCCAGCGACGTCGACCTGATCGTCTTCTACGACGACGCAGTGGCCCCGGCGCCGCAGCCGGACGAGATGGGCCGGCTGTTCCTGCGCCTGACCCGCGATCTCGTCCGGATTATGGAGGAGCGGACCCGCGACGGCTATGTCTTCCGCACGGACCTGAGGCTCCGGCCCGATCCGGGGGCCACGCCGCTCGCCGTCTCGGTCACCGCAGCGGAGACCTACTACGGGTCGCTGGCGCAGAACTGGGAACGCGCGGCGATGATCCGCGCCCGGCCGGTCGCCGGCGATCGCGCCGCGGGCAAGGCGCTGCTCAACCTGCTCCAGCCGTTCGTCTGGCGCAAGAGCCTCGACTTCGCGGCGATCGAGGACATTCACGCCATCAAGCGGCGCATCCACCGCCACAAGGGCCATGGTTCGGTCCGGATCGAGGGCCACAACGTCAAGCTGGGCCGCGGCGGCATCCGCGAGATCGAGTTCTTCGTCCAGACCCAGCAGATGGTGTTCGGCGGCCGGCAGCCTCGGCTGCGCGGCCGGCGCACCCGCGACATGCTGGCCTGCCTGGCCGAGCTCGACCGGATCGACCACGCCACCGCGCGGGATCTGGATCGGGCCTACGTGTTCCTGCGCACGCTGGAACACCGGCTGCAGATGGTGGACGACCAGCAGACCCACCAGATGCCCGACGGCGCCGCCGGCGTCGACCGGATCGCGCGGTTCATGGGCTTCGACGAACCGGCGGCGTTCCGCGAGCGGCTGGGCCTCACAATGCGCCGGGTCGAGCAGGCCTATGCCCAGCTGTTCGAGGAGGTGCCCGGCCGGACGGACGTGGCCGGTCCGGATCTGGTGTTCACCGGCGCCGACGACGATCCCGACACGATCGACCGGCTGAAGGCGCTGGGCTTTGAGAATGTCGAGGCAGTGATGACGACGGTGCGCGGCTGGCTCGCCGGCCGCTACCGCGCCTGCCGGTCCGAACGGGCGCGCTCGCTGCTGTCCGGCCTGCTGCCGCGGCTGATGTCGGCGCTGGGGCGCACGCCGACGCCGGACACCGCCCTCTTCCGCTTCGACGCGTTCCTCGGCCGGCTGCCCGCTGGCATCCAGCTGTTCAGCCTGTTCCAGGCGCACCCCAACCTGCTCGACCTAGTGGCGGAAATGCTGGGCACTTCCGGCCGACTTGCCGACCAGTTGGCGGCGAGTCCGAACCGCCTGGACGCGGTGCTGGAGCCGCATTTCTTCGATGCCCTGCCTTCGGCAGACGTGCTGGAGCCGGAACTGGCGGTGCTGCTGGCGCCCGCCCGCGACTACGAGGACGTGCTGACAATCCTCCGCCGGTGGTCGAACGACCAGCGGTTCCGGGCGGGCACCCACGTCCTGCGTGGCATCACCCCCGGGGATCGGGCCGGTGTCTTCCTGTCGACTGTGGCGGAGATTTCCCTGCGCCAGCTGCTGCCGCATGTGGAGGCCGAGTTCGCCCGCCGTCACGGCCGGTTCCCGGAGGGCGGCATGGCGATTCTGGCGCTCGGCAAGCTGGGCGGGCGCGAGATGGCGATCCGCTCCGACCTCGACCTGATCGTGATCTACGACGCCGGCAACGGCGCCACCGAATCGGACGGCGCCAAGCCGCTGTCGACGACCTCCTACTATACCCGGCTGGCACAACGCCTGATCTCCGCGATCACCGCCCAGACCGCCGAGGGTCCGCTTTACGAGGTCGACATGCGGCTGCGCCCCTCGGGCAATGCCGGGCCGGTGGCGACCGGCATGATGGCGTTCGAGAAGTACCACGCGGAGAGCGCCTGGACCTGGGAGCACATGGCACTGATCCGCGCCCGCGTGATCGCCGGGCCGGTCCACCTGCGCGGTCATGTGGAGCACGTGATTCGCGACACCCTGACCACGCCGCGCGACCCGGAGAAGCTGCGCCGCGACGTGGCCGACATGCGCCGGCGCATCGAGGAGCACCACGGCGTCGCCGGCCGGCCGGGCGCCCTGTGGCAGGTCAAGTATATCCGCGGCGGCCTGGTCGACGTGGAGTTCGCGGCCCAGTACCTCCAGCTGCGCAACGCCCCCGCCCACCCGGAGATGTTGAGCCCTAACACCTGCACGGCGCTGGATCGGGCGGCCCAGGCCGGGGTGCTCGACCGCGCCGCCGCCGACGATCTGATCGCCGCGCATCGCCTCGCCCAGCGGATCCAGAGCTTCCTCAGGCTGACCCAGGGCGACGCGCCGTTCGACCCGGACGCCGCCGTCGCCGGCCTGCGCGAAGGCCTTGCCCGCGCCTGCTTCCCCGACCGGGAGCCGACCGACGACCTGGACGCCCTCGGGCGGGACGTGGCGGCGGTGTTCGACGCGGCGTATGGGAGGTTCGGGGAGATCGTGGACCGGACCGCCGGTCCGACATGACGGAGTCTCGGCTGGCGGGGGCGGCGGATTGTCGGACCGCCGCTTCGCTTCGGTCCGACCTGCGGCCTTGCCATCCGGCACCGGCCGCAACATGTTGTCGCTGCCGCGCGCCGCGGCGCCCGTTCCCGTCCGATCACAAGGAGAAGCGTCGATGACCGTCGAGGTTGGCCAGCCCGCGCCCGATTTCACCCTGCCCACCGCCGGCGGCGGGGAGGTCAGCCTGTCCGCGCTGAAGGGCAAGAAGGTCATCATCTACTTCTACCCGAAGGCCGACACCCCCGGCTGCACCAAGGAATCCTGCGGCTTCAACGACGCCCTGCCCGATTTCTCCGGCGCCAACGCCGAGATCGTCGGCATCTCCAAGGACCCGGTCGCCAAGCTGGACAAGTTCGCCGGCAAGTACGGCCTGACCTTCACCCTCGCCTCCGACGCCGAGTCGGACGTGACCGAGCGCTTCGGCAGTTGGGTCGAGAAGTCGATGTACGGCAAGACCTACATGGGCATCGACCGCTCGACCTTCCTGATCGGCGAGGACGGCACGGTCCAGGCGGTCTGGCGCAAGGTCAAGGTCCCCGGCCATGTCGAGGCCGTGCTGGCCGCGGCGAAGGGGTCACAGCGCCCGGCAGCGCAGTCTCCTGGCGTCGGCGCCCCGGCTAGTAGGTCCCGCTGGCCAGCGCAACCACCAGCAGGAACAGGACGAACGCGCCGACCACAAGGCCGGCCGTCGTCTTGAGGAAGCGGCGCACCGGGCGGAACAGAATCGCGGCCAGCCCGAGGACGAGCAGGATCTGGAACAGGCCCATCGGGCGGAGGCTCCGGCGCTTCTTGGGACGGACGCGGGACCATCGCGCGCCGTCCGGCGCCGGTCAAGCAAGCTCCAGGGTCACCGCCCCCAGCGCCTCGATCTCCACCTCCACCGCGGCGGCGCCGTGGAGCCAGTGCGGCGGGCAGAGGCTGCCCAGCGTCACCATCTGCCCGGCCGCCAGCGTCTCGCCGCGATGGGCGGCGTGATTGGCGAGCCAGGCCAGGACGGTCATCGGATCGCCCAGGATGTCGGCCCCCAGGCCCCGGCCGACCTCCTTGCCGTCGACCCGCATCGCCCCGGCCAGCGCCGCCAGCCCCCTGGCCGGCACGTCATGCTCGATCCCCAGCACGACCGCCGAATGGAAGAAGCCGTCGGCGATCAGGCTGGCCACGTCGACGGTGCGGAAGTCCGCCCAGCGGGCATCGACCAGCTCGATCGACGCCATCGCCGCCTGAACTGCCTTGCCGACGACGCGCTCGGTGAACGGCGCCTCCTCGGGCGGCAGGTCGGCGCCCAGGCGGACGGCGATCTCGCACTCGACCCCCGGGTTGAGGAAGTCCTTTCGCGCCAGCCGCGCCGGACCCCAATGGCAGTCGCGCGCCAGCACCTTGCCGGCCGCAGGTTCGGGAATGCCGAGGTATTTCTGCATCGCCGCGGAGGTGGAGCCGATCTTCCACCCGACGACCGGCCCGTCACCCGCTGCCGCCAACCGCGCGACCGCCGCGTCCTGCGCCGCATAGGCCTCCGCCAGGTCGACCGGGCGGAGATCCGCCGGCAGCGCCTCCAGCGGCTGCGGCGCCCGGCGATGGCGGGCAAGCAGGTCGGCGAGCCGGTCGAGCGCAGCGGAGTCCATGGGCATTCCCCTATCGTCTGATGAATTGTACGCTGCGCAGGCCGGGTTGAGCATCAGCGAAACCCGACAGCCGACTGCAACGCCCGCGCCGGGTTCCTCTCGGGTCGACCCGGCCTGCGCACCGGCCGGAGAGCCCCCATGTCGGGATTCCCTTCGGTCAACCCGACCCGCGGATCCTCAACGGCCAGAATAATCGGAGGAACCACCCATGTCCCCGCTGTTCAGCCTCGACGGCAAGGTGATCCTGGTGACCGGCGCATCGCGCGGGCTCGGCTGGGCGATGGCCGAGGCACTGGCGCAGGCCGGCGCGATGGTCGTGCTCAACGGCCGCGATCCGGAAACCTTGCGGTCGCGGGCGGAGGCGCTGCGCGGCAACGGCTGGGGCGCGGATGCCGAGGCGTTCGATGTGACCGACGAGGCCGCGGTCACCCGCGCCATTCCGGCGATCGCAGAGCGTCACGGTCGGCTCGACGGACTGATCGCCAATGCCGGCGTGCAGCACCGCCGCCCCCTCGCCGAGTTCGAGACGGCCGATTTCGAGCGCGTCGTGAAGACCAATCTGGAGGCGCCCTTCGTCCTCGCGCGCGAGGCGTCGAAGGTGATGGCCCGCCAGGGTGGCGGGCGGATCGTCAACACCGCCAGCGTGATGGGCCCGCTCGGCCGGGCGACGATCAGCGCCTATGTGGCCTCGAAGGGCGGCGTCGCCTCGCTGACCCGCGCGCTCGCGGTCGAACTGGCGCCCCAGGGAATCCAGGTCAACGCCATCGCGCCGGGCTTCTTCGCCACCGAGATGAACACCGCGCTGACCCAAGACGCCGAGTTCACCCGCTTCATCGAGCGCCGCACGCCGATGGCCCGCTGGGGCCGGCCGGAGGAGATCGCGGGCGCCGCCGTCTTCCTGATGAGCGACGCCGCCAGCTACGTCACCGGTCACGTGCTCTTTGTCGACGGCGGATTGACGGTTCAGGTATAGGTCCTTCAGGGACGTCGCGTCTGCGCGCCGGTTCTCCCTCCCCGCTCGCGGGGAGGTGCCCGGCCGCAGACCAGGCGGTAGGGCGGGCGCGAAGCGCCCAAGAGCATCGGCGGTGGAGAGGGCGCATCGGCGGGCTTCGCCCGCCGCCCCCAGTCCGGCTTCGCCGGACAGTCCCCCGTGGCATGGGCGTGAAGGGCCCCGGCCTACGGCCCGCCGCCCCCTACTCCTTCACCGCGCCGGTCATGCTGGCGACGTAGTGCTCAACGAAGAACGAATAGAGGATCGCCACCGGCAGCGAACCCAGCAGGGCGCCCGCCATCAGCGAGCCCCAATGGTAGACGTCGCCTTCCACCAGCTCGGTGATCACGCCGACCGGCACCGTCTTGTTCTCCGAGGAGGAGATGAAGGTCAGGGCATAGATGAACTCGTTCCAGCTCAGCGTGAAGGCGAAGATGCCGGCCGAAATTAGACCCGGCACTGCCAGCGGCAGCAGGATCTTGACCAGGATCTGCAACCGGCTGGCGCCGTCGATCAGGGCGCATTCCTCCAGCTCGTAGGGGATCGAGCGGAAATAGCCCATCAGCAGCCAGGTACAGAACGGGATCAGGAAGGTCGGATAAGTGAGGATCAGCGCCCACTTCGAATCGAACAGCCCGTACTTGAAGACGATCGTCGCCAGCGGGATGAACAGGATCGAGGGCGGCACCAGGTAGGCCAGGAAGATCCCCATGCCGACGAAGCGCGACCCGGTATAGCGCAGCCGCTCGATCGCATAGGCCGCGCAGACCGCGCAGAACAGCGAAATGAACGTCGCCACCACCGAGATCAGCATGGTGTTCCACAGCCAGGCCGGATAGCTGGTCTGGAACAGCAGCCGCTCGATGTTCGCCAGCGTCGGCTTGACCACCCAGAACGGAGAGAAATCCCTATAGTTATAGAGCTCTTCGTTCGACTTCAGGGCGGTGATCGTCATCCAATAGAACGGGAACAGCAGCACGATCACGAAGATGATCAGCGGAATGTAGATCGTGACCCAGCGACGCGGCAGCGACACCAGGTAGTCGGTGCCGGTGGTCTCGACCTCGCTCTCCGTCTTGTCGGACTTGCGGAACAGGGCCATGGGCGGAAGCTCTCCTCGGCGTCGGGCAGCGGTCAGTCGCGGCCGCCGTGCTGCCAGCGCCGGCGCTGGAGCCCGAAATAGCTGAACATGATGGCGGCGAGCAGGAACGGGATCATCGCCACCGCGATCGCCGCGCCCTCGCCCAACTGGCCACCGGGGATCGCGCGCTGGAAGCTGAGCGTCGCCATCAGATGCGTCGCGTTGAGCGGGCCGCCGCGGGTCAGCACGTAGATCAGCTGGAAGTCGGTGAAGGTGAACAGCACCGAGAACGTCATCACCACCGCGATGATCGGGGTCAGCATCGGGAAGGTGATGAAGCGGAAGCGCTGCCACGGGCTGGCCCCGTCGATCGTCGCCGCCTCGTAGAGCGAGGGCGGAATTGTCTGGAGCCCCGCCAGCAGCGTGATCGCGACGAACGGGATGCCCCGCCAGACATTGGCGATGATCACGCTGGCCCGCGCCATGCCGGGATCGCCCAGGAAGTCGATGTATTGGTCGATCAGCCCCAACTCGACCAGCGACCAGGAGATGATCGAGAATTGCGGGTCGTAGATCCACCAGAACGCGATCGCCGAGAGCACGGTCGGCACGATCCAGGGCAGCAGCACGATGGCGCGCAGGAAGGCCTTGAACGGCAGGTGATGGTTCAAGAGCAGCGCCAGCCACATGCCGAGCGCGAACTTGAAGATGCTGGCGACCACCGTGTAGAGGAAAGTATTGAAAACGGCGAGCCAGAAGACCGAATCGGCGAACAGCCACTCGTAGTTCTCGAAGCCGATGAACACGCCGGGCCGGCCGATCGTCGTGTTGGTCATGCCCAGCCAGACGCCCAGGCCCAGCGGATAGGCCAGGAAGGCGAGCAGGATCGCTGCCGCCGGCAGCATGAAGAGAAACGCGAGCACCGCCCGATTGTTGAAGATCGTGTCGCGCCAGCCGACGGCATAGGGCGGCGGCGCCGCACGCTCGCGGCCCTTCGCCTTGGCCTGGACCGTGGTCATCTGCATCTCCCCCCGCGAGGCCCGCCGTCACGGGCCGGGCGGGCGGGCAAGAGCCCGCCCGCCCGGCCCGACCGTCCGATCAGACGCGGTAGTACCGCTCCGCCCGGCGTGCCGCCTTCTCCGCCGCCTCCTGCGGCGTCGACTGGCCCGATGCGGCCTCGGCGAACATGTTGACGACGATGTAGTCCGCCATCGCCGCCGCGGAGGCATAGCCCAGGTCGCCGGCGTAGCCGTTCCACAGCATGTTCTTCACCGTGTCGCGATAGGGCGTGTGCTTCGGGTCGGACGTCCACACCGGGTTCGACTCGTAGGCGCGCAGCGGCTGGGTGATGTAGCCGATCGCCGCCTGCTGCCACGGCTCGTACTGCTCCCTCTCCCACATGAAGCGCAGGTATTCCTTCGCCGCGTTGGGATAGGGCGAGTAGTCGAACAGCATCGCCTGGGTGAACAGGTGCAGCTCGGTCGGCCGGCCGACCGGGCCGATCGGCATGTTGGCGTGCTGGATGTCCTCGGCCATCGCCTGGACCGCCGGATCCTCCGACGTCTTGGCGGCGTAGTAGACCGAGATGCCGTTCGCCGTGGCGCTGATCTCCCCGGCCAGGAACGCCTTGTTGTTGTTGCTGTCGAGCCAGCTGAGCGTGCCGGGGATGAAGGTGGAATAGAGCTCCTTGACGTATTCCAGCGCGGCCACCGTCTCGGGGCTGTTCAGCACGACGTTGTTGTCCTCGTCGACCATCCGGCCGCCGAACGCCCACAGGAAGGTGTGGGTCCAGGTGTTGCCGTCGCCGACCGCGTTGCCCAGCGCGAAGCCCGGCGGATGACCATTCTCGGCCAGCCCCTTGCACGCCGCCAGGAAGCCGTCGGTGTCCTCCGGCATCGTCTCGAAACCAGCTTCCTCCAGCCAGCTCTGGCGATAGACGATGCAGTTGCCGGCCGCGCCCAGCGGCAGGCCGATCCAGCGGCCGTCCTTCTTGCCGTAGCGCTCGCACACCGGGTACCAGCCGTCGTACTTGCCGCCGAGGTACTCGGCGAGGTCGGTCAGGTCGACCAGCTTGTCCGGATACTGGTGCGGGTCGTCGAACCAGCCGATGATGACGTCAGGGCCCGAACCCACATTGGCGGCGACCGCCGCCTTCGGCCGGACGTCTTCCCAGCTTTCGCTGTCGACCCGTACCGGGACGCCGGTCTGCTCGGTGAACTTGGCGGTGTTCGCCATCCAGAGGTCTTCGTCGCCCTGGACGAAGCGGCTCCAGCGCAGAACACGCAGCTCGGCGCCCTCCTCGGGCGTGAAGCTCATGCCGTCCTGCGCCCGGGCACCGCCCCGGACGAGGCCGGCCCCCAGCGCGCCGGCGGCCACGCCGGCAGAAGTCTGGAACAGTTTGCGTCGCGTGATGCCCATGGTTCGGCTTTCCTCCCGATGATTGGGGCGGGGGCCCCTCCGATCGGGCCCCTTGCCCGGTTCGGTCCGCCGGCGCCGGGCGCCGGACGGACCCGGTGACGGCGCCGCCGGCTAGAGCCGGTTGCCGGACGCCGCATCGAACAGGTGCACGTGCTCCGGCCGGGGGGCGAGGCGAATCGCCTCGCCGGGGCGGAACATGTGGCGCTGGTCGAAACTGGAGCAGACCTCCACGCCGGCCAGGCGCGAGAACACCAGGGTGTCGGCGCCGGTCGGCTCGACCACCAGCACCTCCGCCGGAACGCCGCCGCCGTCGGGCGCGAGGTCCAGGTGCTCCGGCCGGATGCCGACCACCACCGCATCGCCGTCGCGCGCCGCGACTTCGGCCGGGGCCGGCAGGACGACGCCGTCGTCCACCACGACCTCCACCCCGTGGGCGCCACGCCGCGCCGTGCCCTCGACGAAATTCATCGCGGGCGAGCCGATGAAGCCGGCGACGAACCGGTTGGCCGGCCGGTCGTAGAGCTCCAGCGGACCGCCGATCTGCTCGACCCGGCCGTCGTGCATGACGACGATCTTGTCGGCCATGGTCATCGCCTCGACCTGGTCGTGGGTGACGTAGATCGAGGTCGTGGTCAGACGCTGGTGCAGCGCCTTGATTTCGGTGCGCATCTGGACCCGCAGCTTGGCGTCCAGGTTGGACAGCGGCTCGTCGAACAGGAACACCTGCGGGTCGCGCACGATCGCGCGCCCCATGGCGACGCGCTGGCGCTGGCCGCCCGAGAGCTGGCGCGGATAACGGTCGAGATAGGGGGTCAGCCCCAGGATGTTCGCCGCCTCTTCCACCCGCTCGCGCACGAGGCTGTCCTCCGCCTTCCTCAGGCGCAGGCTGAACGCCAGGTTTTCGCGCACCGTCATGTGCGGGTAGAGCGCGTAGTTCTGGAACACCATGGCGATGTCGCGCTGCTTGGGCGGCACCATGTTGACCACCCGGCCGCCGATCGAGATCTCGCCGCCGGTGATCTTCTCCAGCCCGGCGATCATGCGCAGAAGCGTGGACTTGCCGCAGCCCGACGGGCCGACCAGCACGCAGAATTCCGAATCGCCGATATCGATGTCGACGCCGTGCAGCACTTCGACCGAGCCGAAGGACTTGCGCGCGCCGCGGATTTCAACGGACGCCATGGACCTCCCCTTCCGAAGCGTCTGCGCCGTGACCGCCCGGAGGGGTCCGGCGCGTTTTTTGTTCATATGATGATAAACCGATCTTGGAGCGATTGGCCACACACTTACACAACAGGGCGCAGGAATCGAACGCGATTGGATCATTCGAAATCATCAACTCTCGATTGACGATACAGCCCAGATTGCGTATCATTCTTACCCGTAGCACCTATTGCGCGTGAAGCGGAGCCTCCTGATGCTGCTGATGATCGACAACTACGATTCGTTCACGTGGATGCTGGTGCAGTATTTCCGCGAGCTGGGCGAGGAGGTGGTGGTCCGCCGGAACGACGAGATCGACACCGACGGCATCCTGGCGCTGAAGCCCGACCGGCTGTGCATCTCCCCCGGCCCCAGCAATCCGGACAACGCCGGCGTGTCGTGCGACGCGATCCGCATCCTGGCAGGCATGGTGCCGATCCTCGGCGTCTGCCTCGGCCACCAGTGCATCGCCAGCCTGTACGGACACCCGGTCGTGCGGGCCCGCCGGGCGATACACGGCAAGACGTCGGTGATCCGCCACGACGGCCGATCGCTGTTCGCCCGGATGCCGGAGCGGTTCACGGTCACGCGCTATCACTCGCTGATCGTCGAGGACCAGGACCTGCCCGAATGCCTTGCCGTCACCGCCTGGACCGAGGATGCGGAGGGCGGCCGCGACGAAGTGATGGGGCTGCGCCACAGGGACCTGCCGATCGAGGGGGTGCAGTTCCATCCCGAATCGGTGGTGACTGAACACGGCCACCAGATGCTGCGCAATTGGCTGGAACAGGGCTCGCTGCACTGAGGTGGCTGCCCCGACGTCCCTCCCGTCCCGAGACCGATCGAGAGGCCATGAGCACCGATAGCGAAGCCCGCGCCATCGGCCGGATGACCGGCGCCGGTGACCACTCCGACTGGATGGACCAGCTCCAGCGCAAGCGCGAACCGGGGCCGCGCAGCCCGTTCCATCACGTGGTGCCCCCGGGCGCCGGGACCGGCACCGTGGCGGTCCACGCCGGCACCTACGAGGACCGGGTGACCGGCGCCGTCGGAACTCCGATCTTCCAGACCACGACGTTCAAGTTCTCCGATGCCAGCTACGACGCCTTCTTCGAAGGCGTCACCCGCGACGTGCCGATCTACACCCGCTACGGCAATCCGGCGCAATGGAGCGTGCAGGAGAAGATCGCCGCCCTGGAAGGCGCCGAAAGCGCCATGGTGTTCTCATCGGGCATGGCGGCGATCGCCACGACGGTCACGGCGCTGACCAATGCCGGCGGCCACATCGTCACCTCCTACGACGTCTACGGCGGGACCTACAACCTGATGCGCGACGACATGCATCAGCTGGGTCGCGACGTGTCGTTCGTGGAGCCGACGGACGTGTCGGCGATCGAGGCGGCGATCCGCGACGACACCCAGATGTTCCTGTTCGAGGGGCTGACCAACCCTCTTATGAAGGCCCTGCCCATCACCGAGATCGCGGCGCTGGCGAGCGCGAACAACATCCTCCTCGTGATCGACAACACGTTCCTGACGCCGGTCTGCTCCCGCCCGCTCGCGCTGGGCGCCGACATCGTGATCCACAGCGCCACCAAGTACCTCAACGGCCACAGCGACCTGACCGCCGGGGTCGCCTCGGGCAGCCGCAAGTTCGTCGATCGGATCTGGGCGCAGATGCTGCGCTTCGGCGGCAGCCTCGAGCCGTTTTCCTGCTTTCTTCTGGAACGCGGACTGAAAACCCTGCACCTCCGGATGCGCCAGCATGCCGCCAACGCGACGGCAATAGCCGCGGCGCTCGACCGCCACCCCGGGATCGCCCGGGTCTACCACCCGTCGCTGCCCGACTACGACTGGAAGCAGCCGGCGGCTGTCCTCTGTCCGGACGGTCTCTACGGCGGCATGGTCAGCTTCGAGGTGGCCGGCGGCAACCCGGCCGCGCTGAAGGTGATGGACGCGCTGAAGCTGCCCCGGGTCGCGACCAGCCTCGGCGGCGTCGAATCCCTGGTCAGCATGCCGTTCAACACCTCGCATAGCTCCCTTACCGAAGCGCAGCGCGGGCTGGTCGGCATCCGGCCGGGACTGATCCGACTGTCCTGCGGCATCGAGGAGCCCCACGACCTGATCGCCGACCTCGCGCAGGCGCTGGACGCCGTCTGAGCGTCCGGCCGCTGTCCTCCCCTCCCCACCTCTCGCCCGCCCGACCGGAGCCCGATCATACGCCATGAAGAACGGGGTCAACATCGCCGGCATCAGCGAACTCGCCCACGAGGTCCGCGAACAGCCGGAGGAAGGCCAGTTCCGCTACCGCGCCCGCGCAAGCTGGCAGCCGGCGGGAGGATACGAGATCCAGATCCTGCCGGTGCTGGTCGGGACCGTGAAGGCGCCCCGCCGGTTCCGGATGAAGCTCGCCGACGGCTCGCGGGCGGCCGCCACGACCGCGCCGGCCGACGGCGGACGGTTCGAGCCGGAGGAACTCGCGATGGCCGGCCTCGGGGCATGCGCGATGCTCACCTTCCTGAGCGGCTGCACGACGCGGGGCCTGGCCATCACCACGCTGGAACTCGACATCGGGGGCCTGCTGCGTTCGGCGACCGACAACCGGCCGGGGGGCGGCCGGCTGACCGACCTCTCCTATGCGGTCCGGCTGAATGCCGAAGGCAAGGGGGAACAATTCGGCGAGATCGCCGAGGCGCTGTCGGCGCACAGCCCCAACCACCGGACCCTGGTCGAACCCAATCCGGTCGATGCGCGGCTGGGCGACGCCACGCCGGTCGACCCTGACGACGCTCCGGTCCCCGTCGCCGAGACGGGCACGCCGCACAAGGTCGCGATCGTCTGGGACTACGGTTTCCAGATCCGGGCCCGGCTGCCCGGCCCCGAAGGTGGGTCGCAGCGCTGGCTGCAGATCGACCAGCCCAAGCAGATCGGCGGCATCGACAAGGGGCCCAATCCACAGGAATACCTCCTGGCAGGCATGGCCGCGAGCGTGCTGCGTGGCTTCGTCGAGCTGGCGCAGGCGCAGGAACTCGATCCCTCGGGCTGCGCGGTCGTTGCCGCCGGACGGGTCGACATTCGCGGCATGCTGGGGGTCGGCGACGACATCCCGGTCAAGGTCCAGGATCTCGGCTGTCGGCTCGACACCCCGGTCGATTTCCCCCGCGGCCCGGCCGAAGAGCTGCTGCGCGAGGCGTTCCGCCGCTCCTCGGTCCGCGCGCTGATCGCCGACGCCAACGCCGTTCGAATCGCCGTGAACGGGGCAGGCGCGGAGATCTGCGACTTCGTCAGCGCCTCCTGACCGCCAATCCTGTTGCGCGTCGGATGCCGCGCGTCCCTCCTTTCGGACGGGCCATTCGCACTGGAGTCCAGGGCCAATCGCATACCGGGCACTTGCCAAATAAGTTTCTAAAGAAACTATTTTTCAGCCGTGGCTTTATAGCGGAACAATAGTTGTTAATTTCTCGGACACGCTTTTTAGGCGTATTCCGCACCCGCGAAACCCGGTACATTCTACCCGTGCCCCGAGTTAAATCCGCGATTTATGCACTCGATAGCGTGACGTCCCTTCCAGACCAGGGAGCCGATCGTGGCCGACGGAACCGTTCCCGCCGCCTCGCCGACCTCCGTCGCACCCTCCGGTGACGACGCCGGGGTCGATGACACCCAGGCCGGCGCGGACGTCACGGCCGCAGTCGCCGACATCTGGTCGGCGCTCCTGAAGGTCCCGCGCGGCGAAATCGGCCCCACAAGCCACTTCTTCCGTCTCGGCGGCTATTCGCTGCTGGCGCTCCAGTTCGTCGACCGGCTGCAGACCGAGCTGGGTCTGGAGGTCGACATCGCCCTGGTGCTCGGCAATCCGGTGCTGGCCGACTTCGTGGCCGCCCTGCCGGCCGTCGATGGCGCCGGCGATCTGGAGGAAGGTGAGCTGTGAGCGCGGATGCCTTGATCGACGACCTCGAAGGGCGGGGCGTCCGGCTGTTCCTCGACGGGGGTCGGCTGCGGTTCAAGGCGCCCGGCGGCGTGATGACCGACGCGGTGAGGGCCCGGATCTCCGAACGGCGCGACAGCATCATCGCCGCCCTGAAGGAACGGCGGAGGACTGGACCGGAGGTCGTCGCCGATCCGACCGCCCGCCACGCGCCGTTCCCGCAGACCGACCTGCAGCAGGCCTACTGGGTCGGCGAGGAAGGGCTCTACAAGCTCTCCACCCCGGCCTTCCTGCACCACGAATGGGCGGTACCGGCACTCGACGCCGCTGCGCTGGAGAAGGCGCTGTCGGTGGTGGCGCGACGGCATGAGATGCTGCGCGTCGTGCCTCGGGACGACGGCAGCCAGGCCGTACCGCCGGAGGTCACGCCCATACCGCTGACCATCGAGGACCGGCGCGGACTGGACTCGCAGACCGCCGAGGCGGCGCAGGCCGAACGGCGCTCGACGATCGATCGACACCTCTCCCCGATCGATGGCGGCGCCCAGTTGACGGTCGTGGCCGATCGCTACGACGACGGCTGGCGCGTTCATCTGCTGATGCGCCTCTTCGTGTTCGACGGCCGGTCGCTCGACATCCTCGGCGCCACGCTGGCCGAGGCTCTGGCGAGCGGAGCGGATCCGGCCGAGGCGGCGCCGCAGGACCTGAGCTATGCAGACTGCCAGCGGGCGATCGCCGCCTTTCGCGATGCGCCGGCCTGGCGCCGGGCCTGGGACTACTGGGCGGCACGGGCGGACAGCCTGCCCGGGGCGCCGGAGCTGCCGGTCGCCGAGGGCGATCGCGTCCCCGGCCGATCGCGGTTCGGCCGCCGCCAGGTCCGCCTCGACGGCGACGCGTGGACGGCGCTGGAGGCCGGCGCCCGCGGGCACGGTCTGTCGATCAACGCGGTCCTGGCAAGCGCCTACGCCGAGAGTCTGCGCCGGTGGTCGGCCGGCGACCGGTTCTGCATCAACGTCATGTCCGCCCGGCGCCCGGGCGGGCACCCCCAGGTCGCCCAGGTGCTGGGCAACTTCGGCTCGACTCTGCTCCTGGAGGTTCCGGAAGGCACGGGCAGCTTCGCCGAGCGGACGGCGCGGCTGCAGGCACAGCTGCACGCCGACATGACCCACGCCGCAGTGTCGGGGATCGAGGTGGCGCGCGCGCTGCGGCGCGGTGCGGCCGACCCCGACCGCCCGGCAGCGCCGGTCGTGTTCGCCAGCGGTCTCGGCCTTGGCACGGCCGCCGACGACAGGCCGACGCTGGAGCGGCTGGGCTGGCGCCGGCTTCACGGCAGGATGCACACGCCGCAGGTCTGGCTGGACCACCAGGTCTACCCGGAGAACGAGGACATCGTCCTCAACTGGGACTATGCCGAAGGCGTGTTCGCGGACGGCGTGGTGGATGGACTGGTCGATGCCTGGGGCGACCTGATCGACCGGCTGCGCCGCGACGAAACGGCGTGGCGGAACGACCGGCCGCTCCGGCTTCCGACGCCCCAGCTGGCGCCGCGGCGGCGCGCCAACGCGACCGAAGGGCGCCCGGCGCAGGGGCGGCTGGCCGACCGGTTCGAAGCGGTTGCCCTGCCGAACGCTGCCCGGCCGGCGCTGATTGCCCCGGACCGCACCCTCTCCTATGCCTCGCTGGAGCGCCTGACCGCCCGCTTGGCGGCCCGCCTGCAGGACCTGGCGCTCGATCGCGACGATCTGATCGGCGTCGCGGCGCCCAAGGGCTGGCGTCAGATCGCCGCGACGCTCGCAATCGCCCGCTCCGGAGCCGCCTATCTGCCGATCGGCAGCACCCTGCCGGTCCTGCGCAAGGCCCACTTGATCGCCGCCAGCGGCGCCCGCGCCGTGCTGGCCGAGGGCGACTCGCTGAAGGGCGTGGACGTGCCGGCGGGCGTGGTCGCCCTGGACCTCGACGAGGCGCTGGCCGCTGGAGACCCCGGCCCGGCGCCTCGGGTGGTCAACCCGGCCGGCGACGGCGACCTTGCCTACGTCATCTACACCTCCGGCTCGACCGGGACGCCGAAGGGCGTGGCCATCGAGCACAAGGCTGCGATGAACACCATCGACGACTGCATCGCTCGCTTCGGCCTGGGGCCGGAGGACCGGGTGATCCAGCTGTCGGCACTGAATTTCGATCTGTCGGTCTACGACATCTTCGGCGCGCTCGGCACCGGCGCGGGCCTGGTGATCCCGCCGCCGTCGTCGAGCCCGGACCCGGAGGGCTGGGCCGAGTGCGTCGCCCGCCACCGGGTGACGGTCTGGAACTCCGTCCCGGCCTTGATGGACATGACGCTGGAGGCCCTGGGCGACCGGGCGGCCGAGCGGCTCGCCAGCCTGCGCCTGGTCATGCTGAGCGGTGACTGGGTACCGCTGGGCCTGCCGGACCGACTGCGCGCCGCGGTGCCCGGGGTCCGGCTGATCGCGCTGGGCGGGGCGACCGAGACCTCGATCTGGTCGAACTGGTTCGAGGTCGAGCGCGTCGAGCCGGGCTGGGCGAGCATCCCCTATGGCGTGCCGCTGACCAACCAGCGCTTTCACGTGCTGGACGGCGACCTGGAGCATCGGCCGGTCTGGGTGCCGGGCGACCTCTATATCGCCGGCGACGGGCTGGCGCGGAACTACCACCGCGACCCGGAGCGGACCGCCGCATCTTTTTTCGATCACCCGGTGACCGGCGAGCGGCTCTACCGCACCGGAGACAAGGGCCGCTACCGTCCGGACGGGCTGCTCGAGTTCCTCGGACGCGACGACGGACAGGTCAAGATCCGCGGCTTCCGGATCGAGTTGGGGGAGATCGAGGCGGCGCTGGCCCGCGCGCCCGGCGTGCGCCGCGGCGTCGCCGTGGTCCGCGCCAGCGGCGGCGACCGCCGGGTGGCCGCCTTCGTGGTCGCCGACGAAGGCCGGGCGGTCGATCTGGCCGACCTGCGCCGGTCGCTGGAGGAACGGCTCCCGGACTACATGGTACCGGCGACGATCGACGTGCTCGACGCATTGCCGGTGACCGCCAACGGCAAGATCGACCGCAAGGCTCTGGTCGAGCGAACGCCGGCCGAGGCGACCGACGCCATCGCCGCCCGCGTCGCCCCCCGCGACACCTTCGAGCAGGCGCTGCACGCGCTTTGGGCGGACCTCCTGGGCACGCCGGCTTTCGGCGTCACCGACGACTTCTTCGCACTCGGCGGCACCTCACTGACCGCCGTTCGGCTGATGAACCGCATCGCCGAGGCTCACGGCACGCGCCTCGCCCTGCCGACCCTGTTCCGCGCCGGCACCGTGGCGGCGCAGGCGGCGTTGCTGCGCGAGCGGAAATCGGACGCCGCGCCGGCCGACGAGAGCCCGGCCGTCGTGCCGATCCGGCCGGGATCCGCCGACGCGCCGCTGGTGCTGCTGGTTCATCCGGTCGGCGGCAACGTCCTGTGCTACCGAGGCCTTGCCGACCGCCTTGCGGCGGACCGCCGGACCGCCGCCGCACAGATCGTCGGCCTGCAGTCGCCGGGCACGGGAGCCGACCGCACCATCGACGGCCTGGCCCGCGGCCATGTCGCCGCCCTGGTCGAGGCATTCGGGCCTGAAGGCCTTGCCGACCGGCCCGTGGTCGCGGCCGGCTGGTCGCTGGGCGGCGTGGTCGCAACGGCCATGGCCCGCCTGCTGGAGGAGACGGACGTGGCCGTGGCCGGCGTCGTGCTGGTCGACAGCTGGACCGGCGCACCGGACGCCGCGGGCGATCACGACGGCGCCGAGGCGCTGACCGGCTTCTTCACGGACTTCTGCGCCGGCCGGCCGCTGCCGGCGGGCGTGTCGGAGGCGGCGGCCCTGCCGGCCGGCCGTCGGGTGCCGGCGGCGCTGGAGGCGGTCGTGGCGGCCGGCCTCGTCGCCGCCGACCTGGATCCGGCGGAGATCGCCCATCTCTATGCCGAATACCGAGCGAACTACACCGCGCTGATGCGTCACGTCCCGAGCGTCCCCGCAGCGCCGACGACCTATTTCCGCGCGACCGGCACGCCGTCCGACCGGTTCCCCGGGCTGGTGCCGTTGCCCGAGCGCGTGGCGGATCTACCGGGTTTCGGGAGGATGGCTGCCATCCCCCTCGACGCCGACCACTTCACGGCGATGCAGCCACCGGCCCTCGACACCGTTGCGGCCGCCATAGCCGAAACCGCCGGCGCACGCCGCCTGGCGACGGCGTAGCGGTCGGAAGGCGGGTCGGCATGGAACGGGATCGTCCGGATATACAACTAAAGACTGATTTTGTCGATTGCCGAACCTCCAAAAACGACGACCTTTAGCGAGGAAAGGGAAGCATCATGTCCATCGACGCTCTGGATCGCCAGGATATCTCGGCCGTCCGTTCGGCGCCGCTCACTGCCCGTGAAGTCCTGGGCCACGACATGTGGGACCGGGTGCGCCGGGCGATCGCTCACGAGCCGTTCCGCAGGCTCAGCCACGACCCCGAGGTGACGGTGCCCAACGGCATGCTGTGCCAGTCGATGCATGTGGGCGGTTTCGTAGGCGACAGGCGGCCGATCCTCGGCGGCAAGAAGAGCCAGTACTACCTGCACAGCCTGCCCACCGCGAAGGCGGAGATCGACACGCTGCTCGACCTGGGCGTCCGCTCGGTCTACCTGCAGCTCCAGACCGAGCGTGCGGACAAGCCCTACTACGCAATCATCGACGAGTTCGCTCGGGTGGTGCGGGACCTGCGCGAGACCTTCGGCCGCGACCTGACCATCGCGGTCGACCCGCAGGGAATCTGCATGGGCAAGGATCTGCGGTGGGGCGCCCGTGACTCAGAAGGGCGGATCGATCCGGAACTCACGCTGGACATCCTGGCCGAGGCGGCCTTCCGCATGGCCCAGGCCGGCATGGACGCGTTCACGGTGATCGGTCGCGCCAACTACGAGGCCGCCGTGGCCCGCCGGGCGATCGACCTCCACGACCCGGCGATTGAGCTGTGGTCGTTCTCGACCAACTCCGAGACGCCAAACGCCTATTTCGACGTGACCGCCTATGACGTCGCCAAGGCCCAGACCGGCCAGAAGATCATCGTCGGCAACACGGTCGAGATGGTGATCCGGGGCCTGATGGACGTCGTCGAAGGCGTCGACGTAATGCTCCAGAAGCCGGTGGAGAACATCTACATCCTCTCGACGATGCGCGATCTGCTCGACGGCCGCCTGGACCTGACCGAGCTGCTCGGCCGGGAGCGGGTGCAGAAGCTCGCAGCCGACAATCCGGTCCTGTTCGAGGGCGACGTGTTCTCGACGGCGGAGGCCAAGGCGCGCCTCGCCAGGGCCGGGATCGGGTCCTACGAGGTCTCCGGCACCTATTCGATCTTCAAGATGGTCGAGGATACCTACAGCGACCCGCTGACGGTGGCGATGCTCGACGAGCTCTACCGCAACGCGCTGGCGGCAGGCGGCGACCGCATGAAGCGGCTGGTGGGCCGCAACATGCTGTGGTTCGCGGAGACGCGCAAGCGTCTGGGCATGTGACATCCGGCGGCGGGCACCGGGCCCGCCACCGCGCCTGGCCGCCCGCTGCGCTCCGGCTCTCCACCCCGTCCCGTCCCCTCCCCCGACCCGCTTCGAGGAGAGCGTCCATGACCCGTCCCCGGAATGCCGCCGCGCTGCCCGTGTTCGCTGCCGACGATCTGTTCATGGTTCTGGAGAACAATCTGGCCGCGCCCGGCGAGCCCGCGTCGTGGCTGTTCCACGACCCGGTCGAGCTGGTGACCTGCGACACGGTCGACGGCGTCGACCCGGCGCTGGCGCGGATCCAGGCCGGGATCGATCGCGGTCTGCACGCCGCCGGCTGGTTCTCCTACGAGCTCGGCTACCTGCTGGAGGCGAAGCTCGCGCCCCTGCTGCCGCCGCAGGAAGGTCGGCCGCCGTTCATCCTGGCAGGGCTGTTCGCCGAGCGCCGGGGCCTGACCGGACACGACCTCGAGGCCTTCTGGGAACGGCAGGCGGCGGTCCTGCCCACCGGCTTTTCGATCCGGCACCCGCAGCTGACCATGACCCGGGCGGCCTATATCGATGCGATCCTGTCGATCAAGGATTACATTCTCGACGGCGACACCTATCAGGTGAACTACACCCTGAAATACCTGTTCGAAGCGGGTGGAAATCCGTTCGAACTCTACCAGGCGCTCCGGGTCCGGCAGCGCACGGAGTTCGCCGCCTTCATCAACGCGCCGGATCGCCGCGTCCTGTCGCTGTCGCCGGAACTCTTCTTCCGCAAGCAGGGCGCGCAGATCGCCTGCCGGCCGATGAAGGGCACCTGCCCGCGCGGCGCCACGCCGGAGGAGGATGATCGTCAGATGGCCTGGCTCGCCGCCGACGAGAAGAACCGGGCCGAGAACGTGATGATCGTGGACCTGCTGCGCAACGACGTGGGCCGGCTGGCCCGGCCGGGCACGGTCCGGGTACCCAAGCTGTTCCACGTCGAGCGCTACGAGACGCTGCACCAGATGACCTCGACCGTCACCGCCGAGGTCGACGCGAAGGTGCCCGTGGCGGATCTGATCTACAAGCTGTTCCCCTGCGGCTCGATCACCGGCGCGCCCAAGGTGCGCACCATGGAGATCATCCGCGAGCTCGAGACGGCGGCGCGCGGCATCTACACCGGCTCGATCGGCTTCATCGGCCCCGACAACGACAGCTGCTTCAACGTCGCCATCCGCACGCTGGACCTGCGCAAGGACGGCGCCGGCGAGATGGGCGTCGGCAGCGGCATCATCATCGATGCCGACCCGGCGGCCGAATACGACGAGTGCATTCTCAAGGGTCGGTTCATGACCGGTCTGGCCGAGCAGCCGATCATGATGGCGGCCGGCTGAGCCACTCCCCGCCCCCCCCGTGCCTCCCGCCCCAGCTTCAGGAGTCGATCGCCCGCCATGGCTTCCCTCGATCTGGAATCCGAGATCCGCAGCGTCCTCGCCGGCGTCGTGCCGAACCGCCGCACCGTCGAAACGCTGGCCGCCGATGCCGATCTGGCATCGACGGTGGCGCTCGACAGCCTGGGCTTCATCCAGTTCCTGAGCGGGCTGGAGCGTCGGCTCGGGATCGACCTGTCGGCCAACATCGAGCAGCTGAAGGCGGTGCGCACACTCGCCGACATCGTCGCGCTGACCGAGCGGATGAGGGCCGCGTGACTGGGGACGACGCCCGCATGGCCGGCCCGCCGGTCCATCTCGGCGCCATCGGCCACGTCCTCGGCGAGGCGCGCCCGGTCGCGGAGCTGGCTGGCCGGATCCCGGCCGACAGGTTGTCCCACATGCTGGAGAACGGGCTGGAGCACTATCGGCTCAGCGACCATGCGCCCTGGGAACTGGCCGTCGAGGCGGCGCTCGCCAGCCGTGCCGCCGCCGGCGACGCGATCGCCGGCATCGACGGCGTCGTCTATGTCACGAACAGCTTCCCCGACCTGGACTCGGTCGACTACGCGCCGTCGCGGTTCCTGGAGGCGGTCGGGCTGTCGCGGACCGCCCTGGTCGGCGTCGGATTGAACGGCTGCGCCAATCTGGCCGTGGCGCTGCGCACCGCGGCCGCCTGGATCGCCGCCGGCGAAGCGCAGACCATGATGGTGGTCACCACTGACCGCTATGCCGATCCGGACGGCAGCCGGATGGTCGGCGGCGGCACCTCCGTGTTCAGCGACGGCGCGGCCGCCTGCATGGTCTCGCGGCAACCGCTGCCGCAGGGCTGGCGCCTGGTCGGCACGGCGCTGGCGATCGACGCCAAGATGCACGCCTTCGATCCGGTCGAGGACTTGCTCGCGACGCTGAAGGGCCTCGCCGACGGCGTGAAATCCGTGGCCGACGGCCTCTATGCCCGAACCGGCCTCACCGCCGAGGCGGTCGAGGTGCTGGTCGCGAACAACTACAACGCCTCGGTCCTGCGCACGTTCGCCGCCCTTTCCGGCGTGCCGTTCGACCGGACCTACCGGCAGGCGCTGCCGCGCGTCGGCCACTGCTTCACCGCCGATACGCTGATCAGCCTGGGCGAGCTTGCCGCCGCCGGCATCCCGGCGCCCGGTGGCATCGTCGTCGCAGTGACCTCCGGCCACAATTTCTGGGGCGCCTTCGCCCTCGAAGCTGCCTGACGTCCCCGCGCGGAGCCTTTCATGCCCGACAGCCGCACTGCAGAGCCGATCCCCGCCCCCACGGATGCCTCCGCCGCGCCCGTCGACGGCCGCGCCACCATGATCCGAAGCCTGATCGGCCGAATCGCCGAGGACGAGCGGCACACGGTCCTGTTCCACGCCGGCGGAAAGGAGCAGGTGCGCAGCCATGCCCGGGTCCACCGCGACATCCTTGCCGCGGTCGCGGCGATCGACCGCGCCCTCGCCGGCGGTTCGGCCCGGCTGGCCGCCGGAACGGCGGCCGTCGTGGTCGGCGCGCCCTCTTATGGCTGGGTGCTGGCGGCGTTCGCCTGCTTCTACCGCGGCGTCCGGGTGATCGCCTTGCCGGAGACGCTGACCGATGCCGAAGCGCGGGCGAGCCTCGGCGGCATCGCGCACGACCTGGTGCTCGCCGATCCCGCCTGCGCGGACGGGTCGGTGTTCGCCGGCACGCCGATCGTGGCGTTCGATGTCCTGACCGCCGCCGCCGATGCCGACGACCCGACGCTGGCCGCGGCGGCCTCGCCGCTGGCGCCCGCCGTCTCGATGATCGCCTTCACCTCCGGCTCGACCGCCGGGCAGCGGCTGAAGGCCTTCGAGCTGCACCCCGACGGCACCGAACATTTCGCCCGCAGCTTCACCCGCGCCTTCGGCCTGGTCGAGGGCGACCGCTGGCTGGTCTGCTCGCCCTTCTCGCACATCGTGCATTTCGAGTACGTGGTGACCTGCCTGCTGCTGGGCCTCGACCTCCAGATCGTCAAGCCGATCGACCTGGTGCTGAACGCGGCCAGGCTGAAGCCGTCCGCGGTCGTCACCGTGCCGGCGGTCTACGAGCAGCTGGCCGGCCTGATCGGCGGCCGGCTGGAGGCGACGCCCGGCGGTCGCCGCCGGCTCGCGCTGGCCCGCCGGATTCCGGAGGACTGGCTGGCGAGCGAGACGGTCCGCCGCTTCTGCCGCCGGCTGTTCCCGGAAGTCCGGCAGGCGACCGGCGGCGGGCTGAAGGTGATGATCATCGGCGCGGCGCCGTCCAGCCGTGCGCTGAAGAAGCAGCTGATCACGCTGGGCCTGCCGGTCTACGAAGGCTACGGCATGTCGGAGGTCGGCATGATCACCTGCAACGTGCCGGGCGACGGCGGGTTCGGGTCGATCGGTCGGCCCTTCGACGGCATCGAGGCCCGGATCGACGACGAGGGCATCCTGCTGTGCAAGCCGGCGTTCCGGCGCACCGCGAGCTACCTCAACGTCCCGGCCGAGGAGAGCGCGAGGACGTTCCGACCCGACGGCTGGATCGACACCGGCGACATCGTCGAGCGCCTGCGCGGCGGCTACTACGTCATCCGCGGCCGGCAAAAGAACATCCTGGTCACCGACCGCGGCAAGAAGATCAATCCCCGACACATCGAGGAAATGCTGGAGGAAACCGGCGCCATCGCCCACGCCGTCCTGATCGGCGATCGGCGGCCGTTTCTGGTCGCGATCGTGAAGCCGGCGCCAGGCACCGTCGAGGCGGCGGTCGACGCGGCCATCGAGGCGGTCAACGCCCGGCTCGCCGACTACGAGAGGATCCACAACCGGGTCATCGCCGACCAGCCGTTCACCGTCGAGAACGGCCTGATGACCCGGTCGGGCAAGCTGCGCCGCCAGGCGGTCGTCGATCACTACCGGGCGGCGACGGACGCCCTCTACGCCCAGCCGGAGGCCGCCCCATGACGCTCACCCGCGATCCCGACACCCGGACAGCCGCCCTGGCCGACGCGATCGTCGCCGGCGATCCGGTGCACGCCCATCTCCAGGTGATCGGGTTCGGGCCCGGCGGCCTCGGGATTCCGGTCGCCGCCGACCGGCTGGGCCTGCTCGACCGGCTGATGAGCCGCGGCCTCGCCCTGGTCGACAAGCGCCCGGCGTGGCGCTGGGACGGGCTGAGCTACGGCATCAACTCCAATTCCGAGGCGCACGACTTCCTCGCCTTCATCCGCCCCGACGGCTTCTTCGGGCCGCTGCTGGACACGCCGGAAGGCCGGGCCGTGCGCGCCTACGGCAAGCAGCGGATCCCCCTGACCCTGGTGGCGAGCTTCCTGCGCCTGGCGGCCGAGCGGTTCCTGGATCACCTGGCGGAGCACAACCGATCGGCCGTGATCTGCGGGCGGTCGGTGGCGACGCTGGAGATCGCACGCGACGGCCTGTTCCTCAGCCGCGACGCCGACGGCCTGCCGATCGCCCGTTCCTCCCATGCGGTGCTGGCGCTGGGCGCGGAAGAGCAGATGCGCCCGGACCTGGAGCCGCTGGTCGCGCCGGCGCGCCGCGCCGGCCGGCTGATCGCCTCGGAATCCCTGCTGCGCGGCCTGACCGAGGACCGGATCGGCGCGGCGCTGGCGGCGGGTGCGCCGATCGCCGTGATCGGCAGCTCGCACAGCGCGTTCTCGGTGGTCGACTACCTGCTGCAGAGCTATCCGGAGCGGCTGCGCGACGGCCAGGTCGTCGTCGTCACCAAGCACCGGCCGAAGATCTACTTCACCTCGGCCGGCGAGGCGGAGGCCCAGCTGGTCGACCTGTCGGCCCAGACGCTCGACCAGCCGACCGGCGAGATCAACAAGTTCGACGGCCTGCGCGGCGACGCCCGTCAGGTCTACTGCGACATCGCCGCCGGCACGGAAAGGCGCGCCCGGCTGATGCGGCTGGAGCACGCCGGCACCCCGGCCGTGATCGAGGCCGCGGGCCTCGTCGTCCAGGCGGTCGGCTACGGCCCCCGGCGGCTGCCGGTGGTCGACGCCGACGGCCGGCCGGTCGATCTGGCGTACGGCCCCTCCAACATCGCGATCGACGACGACTGCACGGTGCTGCGCACCGACGGCCGGCCGGTGCCGCGGCTCTACGCCGTCGGCCTGGGGCACGCCATGGCCGACCGCAGCCCGGACGGGGCGCAGCGCGGCTACAAGGTCGGCGTCAACTTCTTCCACGGCTCCGCCGGGGCAAGGATCGTCGAGCAGTTGGGGCTGGAGGAGTGATGCCGGCAAGCAGGGCGGCGCGCAGGAGCGCGACCGCCCCCCGGCCCGCGACCGGCTAGACCGCCTTCCTGTCCGGCACCGCCGGGATCAGCTGGCGCAGGGCGTTGGCGCACAGCTTGAGGCCGATATCGTCCTCGGCGCTCATGATCGATTCGGGGTGGAACTGCACCGCCGACCACGGCTTGGTCGCGTGCTCGATCGCCATGACGATGCCGTCCTCGGTGGTCGCGGTGACCCACAGGGCGTTGGGCAGCGACTTGGCCTCGGCATGGATCGAGTGGTAGCGGCCGGCCTTGAACGCCGTGGGCAGCCCCTCGAACAGCCGACCGCCATGAACCTGGATCGTGGCCGACTTGCCGTGCTGCGGCACCGGCAGAAGATCGAGCCGCCCGCCCTCGTACTCCGCCATCGCCTGCAGGCCCAGACAGACGCCGAAGATCGGCAGGTTGCGCCGTTCCACCATCTCGATGGTGCGATTGCAGTCGAAGTCGCTGGGCGTGCCCGGCCCCGGCGACAGGACGACGAGATCGGGGGCGATCCGGTCGATCTCCGCCTCGTCGAAGCCGGCGCGCAGCGTCACCACCTCCGCCCCCGTGCGGCGGAAGTAGTTGGCGAGCGTATGGACGAAGCTGTCCTGGTGGTCGACGAACAGGATCTTCCGGCCGCTGCCGGGTCCCGCGCTCTCCCCCGCCGGCGCCACTGGCGTCGCCGGCCCGGGCGCCGGAACATACGGCCGGCGGATCGCGTCCAGCATGGCCGAGGCCTTGAGCCGCGTCTCCGCGTCCTCGGCGTCGGGGTCGCTGTCGGCCAGCAGGGTCGCGCCGACCCTGACCTGGGCCACGCCGTCCTTGATCCGCACCGTCCGCAGCGTCAGCCCGGTGTTCAGATTGCCGTCGAAGCCGATCTTGCCGACCGCACCGCCGTACCAGCGGCGCACGGTCTTCTCATGCTGCTCGATGAACCGCATCGCCCAGATCTTCGGCGCGCCGGTGACGGTGACCGCCCAGGTATGGGTCAGGAAGGCGTCCAGCGCATCGAAGCCCTCGCGCAGCCGGCCTTCGACGTGGTCGACCGTGTGGATCAGGCGGGAATACATCTCGACCTGGCGACGGCCGATCACGCGGACGCTTTCAGGAATGCAGATCCGCGACTTGTCGTTGCGGTCGACATCGGTGCACATGGTCAGCTCGGCCTCGTCCTTCTCGCTGTTGAGCAGCGCGAGGATCTGCTCGGCGTCGCTGACCGCGTCGACGCCGCGGGCAATGGTGCCGGAGATCGGGCAGGTCTCGACCCGGTCGCCGGTCACCCGGACATACATCTCCGGAGACGCGCCGACCAGGTACTCGCTCTCCCCCAGGTTCATCAGGAAGCCGTAGGGCGCCGGATTGCGCTCGCGCAGGGCCCGGAACACGGTCGAGGGCGTCTGCGGACAGGGATCGTAGAAGGTCTGGCCGGGCACCACCTCGAACAGATCGCCGCGGCCGAAGGCCTCCAGCGCTTTCTTCACCGCCTCCTGGTACTCGCCGTCGGCATGGTCGCAGGCGGTGTCGACGGTGGGGGCCGGCACATAGGGCACGGCGCTGCCGGTCGGCCGACGCCCGGCGGTCGTGGCCTCGCCGACGGCAAACTCGTAGGCGAGCAGCGCCGCGTCCTGCCGCTGGTGGTCGACGATCACCAGCCGGTCGGGCAGGAACAGCACCATGTCGCGCTGGTCGTCCGGACGCTCCAGACGCAGCGGCATCGGCTCGAACTGGTAGGCGATGTCGTAGCCGAACGCGCCATAGAGGCCGAGATGCGGGTCGCGATCGGTGCGGAACAGGTCCATCAGGAGGCGCAGGACCGTGAACACCGAGGGCTGGCGGCTGCGCTCCTCCTCCGGGAACCGGCGGTCGGGGCGCAGCACGCGGGCCCGGATCGCCACGTCGTCGCGCGCCAGATCGGCGATCGCCTCGTGCCCCTCCAGCGCCCCGGCGATCGCCGGCAGCAGGACCTCCCCGCGGTCGTTGAGGGCCGAGACCGTCACCTCGAACCCGCGGCTCTCGATCATCACCGGCGGATCGACGAAGCCCATGTCCCAGCGCGTGTACCGTCCGGGGAACTCGTAGGACGAGCTGAGCAGCACGCCGCGGTGCTGGTCCAGCGCGTCGAGCAGCGGCTCCACCGCCGTCGCGTAGTCCAGGGGCCGGCGGCTTCGCTCCACGGCGATCCCGCCGTCGGTCGTGTAGGCGAGGAAGGCATCGGGCGCCGGCGGCACCGCCTGCGGCGCCTCGATCGGCGAACGGGTCAGCGGGGTGGGGGTGGTCATCGGCTGCGCATCCCTTGGCGGTCCTGGTGGCACGGAGACACTCTCGATCGGTGTCCGGCCGGAGGATCGGGGTCGGCGCGCGCTTCGGAGATGAAAACGGCCGCCCCGGTCTCCCGGGCGGCCCTTGTTCAGTCGACGATGATTCGCCGGCGGCCGCCCGTCAGTGCGGCCACCACCATGCCCCGCCGGGTCGCCGGCGGGCGTCTGGTCGGATATGGCGGTGCGTCGTCATGCCGGAAGTGGTCCCACGCCCGGCCGGGGTTGTCAAGCGGGAGCGCGACCGTAGGTCGGCTTGAAGCGAAGCGGAAAGCCGACGGCCGGACTCCGCCGTCGGGTCTCGCTGCGCTCGACCCGACCTACCCAGCCTCGCCTCGCGCTGCGGCGATCGCCTTCTCGACCCGCGCCAGCAGCGCCCGGCGCGCCGCGTCGTCGGGCATGCGATCGAGGGTCCGCGAGAGATCCAGCACCGTCTCGGCATAGTCGTTGTGCCAGTCGATGTCGGCCAGCACCTCGGCCGGCAGCCGGGGCCGATCCGTCCGCTCCGCCGTCACCGCGCCGCGGGCGAGCGTCGCCACGGTGTCGAGGCCCGGCAGTCGGATCCGATCGGCGTCGAATCCGGCCTTGGCCAGCGCCGCCTTCAGGGTGGCCCGCGCCGGGTCCTCACCGTGGGTCAGGAAAACGCTGCCGGCGACCGGCCGGCGCGCCGCCGCCCACGCCACGAGGCCATCGCGGTCGGCATGGCCGGAGAACGCCTCCAGCGATCGGATCGTGGCCCGGACCGCGATCTCCCGGCCGTGGATGCGCACCCGCTCTCGGCCTTCCAGCAGCAGCCGCCCCAGCGTCCCCGGCGCCTGGTAGCCGACCAGCAGGACCGTCGCCTCGGCCTTCCAGAGGTTGTTCTTGAGGTGGTGGCGGATGCGCCCGGCGGTGCACATCCCGCTGCCGGCCATGATGATCGCCCCGCCGTGCAGCCGCGCCAGCCGCTTGCTTTCCTCCACGGTCTCCACCGGGTGCAGGTTGGCGCGGCGGAACGGGTGCGGCGTGCCGGGGTGGTTGATCTCGGTCAGATGGGTGCGGAACACGTCGGTCGCCTTGATCGCCAGCGGCGAATCCAGGAACACGTCGACCACCGGCAGCTGTCCGGTGTCGAACAGGATGTCGAGGTCGTATAGGATCTCCTGCGTCCGCTCGACGGCAAAGGCCGGGATCAGCAGATTGCCGCCCCGCTCCAGCGCTGCCGCGACCTCCCGGCGCAACAGCTCGCGCCGCTCCTCCTCGCTCACCTGGGCGCGTTCCCGGTCGCCATAGGTCGATTCCAGGATCAGGTGGTCGACGCCGGCCGGCGCCTCCGGGTCGGGATGGAACGCCCGGTCGCCGGGGCCGATGTCACCGGAGAACAGAATGCGCAGCGGCCCGTCCCCCGGCTCGTCGATCTCCAGCTCGATCGAGGCGGAGCCGAGGATGTGCCCGGCATCCCACCACCGCGCCCGGACCCCGGGCACCACGTCGATCCAGGCACGGTAGTCGACGGTGGCAACCTGCTCCAGCGCGGCCTCGGCATCGGCACGGGTATACGTCGGCCGCACCATGTCCCGGCCGCGCCTTGCGTTGCGGCGGTTGAGGCGCTCCGCCTCGCCTTCCTGGATGCCGCCGCTGTCGGGCAGGACCCAGTCCAGGAGGCCGGCGGTGCCGGCGGTCGCGAACACCGTCCCGCCGAAGCCGTGCGCGACCAGGCGCGGCAGCAGCCCCGCGTGGTCGATATGGGCATGGGTCAGCAGCACCGCCGCCGGCTCCGCCGGGTCGAACGGGAACGGCCGGCGGTTCAGCTCGTCGACCGTCCGGCTGCCCTGGAACAGCCCGCAGTCGACCAGCAACACGCCACCGGCATGGACGATGCGATAGCACGACCCTGTGACGCCCCCCGCGGCGCCGTGAAACCCGATCTCGACGGGCATGTGCCCTCCTCAAGAAACCGTAGGTCGGCTTGAAGCGAAGCGGAAAGCCGACATCCGCCGCTCGTCTTCCGCTCCCCCGGGCCGCTGTCTTGCCGCCGGTCATTCCGCTGACTGGACCGGTGGCGCGGGCCTTGCCGTCCGCCGTCGGGTTTCGCCGCGCTCAACCCGACCTAAGGTTCATGCCATGTCCAGCGCGTTGGCCTTCAGGTCGTCCAGCGACACCACGTCCAGGGCGCGTTCGTGGGTGCAGGCGAGATAGACCGGCGGCGCGCAGCCCGCGGCCAGCGCCTCGCGCCACCGGGCGGCGCATAGGCACCAGCGATCGCCGGGCTTCAGCCCCGGAAACCCGAACTCCGGCCGCGGCGTCGAGAGATCGTTGCCCCGGCCCTTGGTGAAGGCAAGGAACTCCGGCGTCATCTGCGCGCACACCGCATGGACGCCGCGGTCGGTCCCGTCGACCTCGCAGCAGCCGGTGCGGAAGAAGCCCGTGACGGGATCGCTGCCGCAGATCTGCAGCGGCTGGCCGAAAATGTTGCGATGGGTGGTCATGGGGGGCGAATCGCTCCGGCGGATCTGGGGAACCGACCCCGCCGGAATGCCACGTTCCGGGACGCGCGAAAACCCCTCGCTCAGCTTCCAGGCCCGGCCGCCAGGGCGGCGTCGATGGCGGCGGTCAGGCGCGGGCTGTCCGGAGCGACCGTGGTGCCGAACCAGCCGGCGAGGCGTCCGTCGCGCCCGATCAGGATCTTGTGGAAGTTCCAGCGCGGCACCCCGGCCGGTCCGGTCGCCTCCGCCGCCCACCGGTAGAGCGGGTGGGCATCCGGGCCGACCACCGTCTGCTTGGCGGTCATCGGGAAGTCGATGCCGAAGGTCGTCTCGCAGAACGCCTGGATCTCCGCCTCGCTGCCCGGCTCCTGGTTGCCGAAGTCGTTGGACGGCATGCCCAGCACGACCAGCCCGTCGTCGCGCCGCGCCTGCCAAAGCGCCTGCAGCCCTTCGTACTGGGGCGTGAAGCCGCAGAACGAGGCGGTATTGACGAGCAGCACCGCCTTGCCGTCGAAAAAGCCGGGGTCGAACGTCCCACCCTCGATCCGCGGCAGGGCGAGCGCGCCCCAGTCGACCGGCGCCGCGTCGGCCGCTGCGGCATCCGCGCCGGCCGCGGCACGCGGGGCGAACAGCCAGGCGGCGGCCCCGCCGGCGACGGCCAGACCGGCGAGGCCGAGCGCGAGGCCTCCGAGAAAAAGGTGGCGTCGGGTCATCATGCCTCTCGATACGCGGCGGCGCCGCCATCGGATCAGCCGGCGGCGCGCCCTATCCGGCCGCCCGACCGGACCGCGGCCCGATCACGCCGAGCTGGGCCAGGCGGAGTTCAAGGACGCCGCTCGACGGGCAGACGAAGGCGGCGCCCGCCTCGGTCAGCGCCGGCCCGTGCACGGCGTGGGTCAGATGGCTGCCGCCTGTGAAGCCGATCGCGATCATGCCGGCGGTTCGGGCCGCGGTGACGCCGGCCACCGAATCCTCGATCACCAGGCAGTTCTCCGGCGCGACGCCCATCGACCTCGCCGCATGGAGGAACAGGTCCGGCGCCGGCTTGCCGCGCGCCACCATGGTCGCGCTGAAGATATGCGGCTCCAGCCGCCCGATCAGGCCCGTGACCCGCAGCGAATGGCGAATCCGCTCCGGCGTCGAGGACGACGCCACGCAGCGCGTCACCGCCAGCCGGTCGATCAGCCGGGTGATCCCGTCGACCGGGACCAGTTCCGCCGCGAAGGCGTTGAACAGAGAGCGCCGGAGGTCGTCGAGGAAGCTGTCCGGCAGCGGCTCGCCCCGCTCCTCCTCCAGCATGGCGCACATCGACGCGGTGGACACGCCCAGGAACCGCGCCTGCGCGCTCTCGGCATCGATCTGGTGCCCCACGCGGCCCAACGCGTCGACCAGGCAGCGCATGCTGATCAGCTCGCTGTCCACCAGCACGCCGTCACAGTCGAAAAGGACGAGATCGATCCGGGCCATGACGCGGGGATACGCCAGACGCTGCCTGGCGGCAAGCATTCGTCGCGTCGCGTGAAATCCCCTTTCGGGAAAACCGCCGGTCAGGTCGGCAGCGCAACCGTGGGGCGGCAGGGCATGATGCGGTCCAGCCCGTCGACCGCCGCCGCCGCCATGTCGGTCAGGGTGACGATGTCGAACACCGGCAGTCCCGTGCGCGCCTTCAATCCGGCGGAGAACGGCGCCAGGTCGGTGCATTCGAGCACCCAGGCGCCGATGTCGCCGTGGTGCGCCATCGCCGCCTCCGCCGCTGCCCCGAGGTCGGCGTCGAGGCGGCCGAGGTCCAGGCGATCGCGACGCCCCTCCAGGATCACCTCCCGGAACTCCGCCGACGCGTCCATGCCGGCGAGCCGGACCGTCGCCGGATCGATGCCGGCGGCCGCAAGATGGCGCGGAGTCAGGGAGGCCGCGCGCGCGGTCAGGATGCCGACGCGCCGCCGCGGTCCGATCATCCGCGCCGCCAGCGGCACCTGCAGCAGGCTGGAGGCGTGGACCGGCACCGACACCGCCGACGCCAGTTCGGCCTGGAACAGCACCAGGAAGCCGCAGGCCGTGGTGATCGCCCGGCAGCCCAGACGTTCCAGGCCGCGGGCAGCGTCGAGGAACGGCTCGAGGAGCGCCGGGTCCGCCTCGATCACCACCCGCTGCGGGGTCGCGCCCGCGACCACGGCGTAGCGCACCGGGTAGGCGAAGGTCGCGGGATTGCGGATGTGGCCGGGCGGCTTGGCGAAGCGGGTGTCGAGGCCGATGATGCCGATCATGGGAGGGTCTCCGGGGTGCCGGCCGCGGCGGCTGCCGGCGCCTCCACGGTGGTGGTGCGGGACCGCCGGCGCGGTGGCGCGAACCGGTCCGGATCGATCGCCGCCAGGACGGCGGCCGATATCGTGGGTCTGAGACCGAGCACGAGGTCGGTGACCAGGCGCGCGGTCGCCGGCGCCTGGCCCATGCCGATCATGGCGTGGCCCGTCGCCACGAGAAGGCCGTCCAGCCGCGACGGCCGGCCGATCAGCGGCAGACCGTCGGGCGTCACCGGGCGCAGCCCGGCCCAGGTCGCCCTCTCCGCCGGCAGGGCGAGATCGGGCAGGAAACGGCCGATTGTGCGGCGCAGGCCTTCCAGGCGGCGCGGATCGACCTGGGCCCGGCCTTCCCCCAATTCCAGCGTGCCGGCGAAACGCAGCCGGTCGCCGAACGGCGTCACCGCCACCTTGCCTTCCGCCAGCAGAACAGGCATCGGCGGCGCACCGGCGCCGCCCGGCACGGTCAGCGCGATGCCACGGCCGGGCAGCAGCGGCAGACCAAGACCGAACAGGCGCCCCAGCCGCGCGCTCTCCGCTCCCGCCGCCAATACCGCCAGCCCGAGCGGCAGCCGCCCGGCCTCCGTCCAGAGCGCCCCGAGGCGGCCGTGCTCGATCTCGGCACCCGTCACCGCGGTCCGGTCGAGGATGGCGACGCCGCGGCGCCGTGCCCGCTCGGCCAAGGCGGCGAGCGCGGCGGCGGGATCGACGGCGCCATCGTCAGGGAAGCGCTGAGCGCCGACGGACGACAGTCGGCAGCCGGGCAGCGCCCCGGCGATCTCCGCCGGATCCAGGATGTCCACCCGGCCGCCATGGGCGCGGATCAGTTCCGCCTCCCGCACGCCCGCCTCCAGCCCCGCCTGGGTGGCGTAGGCGACGAGCTTGGGCGTGGCGAGCACCGGGAAGCCGGGTTCCTCCGCTTCGGCAAGGGCGCGCCAGGCGGCGACGGCGCCGCGCTTCAGCTCGCTCAGCGCCGCGGTCCCCCGCGCCACCCTGCCCGGTCGACAGGCGGCCAGAAAGCGCGCGAAGAAGCCCGGATGTCGGAGGACGGCGCCCGGCGCCAGGCCGAAGGGCCCCGTGGGATCCGCAAGGCTCCTCAGGCCCTGACGCAGCAGCGTCGGGTTGGCGATCGGCACCACGCCGCCCGGTCCGATCCAGCCGGTGTTCCCCCATGAGCATGCCTGCGGACCGGCCACCGGCCCACGCTCGACCACCGCGACCGAGGCCCCCGCCTCGGCCAGCGCGCAGGCGACGGTCAGCCCGATCACGCCGGCGCCGATCACCGCCACGTCGGGGGCGGGGCCGGCGGCAATCGCGGGCGCGGCGGGCACGGCGTTCTAAATCCCGCGCGACAGGCCGCCGTCGACCAGGACGACGGTGCCGTGGACGAAGCCGGCCGGCGCCCCGGCGAGAAAGCAGGCGACCTTGCCGAAGTCGCCCGGATCGCCGATCCGCCGCATCGGAATGCTCGCCGCCCGCGCCGCCAGTTCCACCTCCGAAACGTGGCCTTCGAGCAGCGGCGTCCGGTGGTGACCGGGGGCGATGATGTTGGCGGTGCAGCCGGCTTCGCCCAGTTCGTCCGCCATCGACTTCACCCAGCCGAGCAGGCCCATCCGGGCCACGCCCGACAGGGCGTAGACCGGCGTCGGATGACGGATCGTCTCGCTGGTGACGAACAGGAGCCGCCCGCGGCCCGACGCCTTCAGGTGCGGCAGCGCGGCAAGGGCCAGGTTGATCGCCGCCAGGGTCACCCGCTCGAACGCCGCGCGGTAGTCCTCGATCCCGAAGGCCGAGGCGGGACCGGGCGGCACGCCGCCGGTATTGGCGACCAGGATGTCGAGCCGGCCGTGCCGGGCCACGGTCTCCTCCACCAGCGCCGCCGCCGCGGCCAGGTCCGCCACGTCGCAGGGCCGCGCCTCGACCGCCGCATCGGGCACGGCGGCGCGGATCGACGAAACCGCCTCCACCAGCCGATCGGCACCGCGAGCCGCAAGCACGACCGTCGCCCCCTCCTCGGCCAGCGCGCGGGCGGTCGCGAATCCGAGACCGCTGGAGGCGCCGGTCACGAGCGCCACGGAGTCATTCAGGCCGAGATCCATTTACCATCCTTCCTTGCCTTTGGAACCGGGTCCCCGCCGCCGTGAGCGCGGCCAGGAGGGCGAACCCGACCGCCGTCCAGTAGGCCGCCGGATAGCCGCCCGCGGCCGCCACGGCACCGAGCAGGGGACCGGAAAGCCCCAGGCCGATGTCCCAGAACGAGGTATAGGCGCCGAGCGCCGCGCCCTGCTGGTCGGCCGGCGCGCCCGCGATCGCGATCAGCGCCAGCGCCGGGTAGAGCAGCGAGAAGCCGGCGCCCATCACGAGGCCGCCGATCACGGCGGCAGGCAGGGTGGCGGCCGTCGCGACCACGGCCAGCCCGACCGCCTCGACCACGGCGCAGGCGACCGCCACCCGGCGCGGCCCCAGCCGGTCGGGCAGGTCGCCCAGCACGAGGCGCACCAGCACATAGGCGGCGCTGAACGCGTTGAGCGCCAGCACCCCGCCGGTCACGCCCCGGGCCTCCAGGTGCAGCACGGCGAACGCCGCCAGCGCCGCGAAACCGGCCGCCGCCAGCGCCAGCGCAGCGCCCGGACCGAAGGCTGCGCGGGGGAGGAAGACGATCCGGCGCGCGTCGGAAAGCGGCGGCGGCGCCGCGACGCCCAGGCAGCAGAGGATGCCGACCAGCGGCACCGCGACGGCGAACAGCCAGACCGCGGATGCACCCGACGTCTGCATCAGTGCCGCTCCGGCGACCGCGCCGAGGGTGATCCCACTCCACATCGCGAGGCCGTAGAGCCCGACCAGCCGGCCTCGCCGCTCCGCCGGAACGCGCCGGACGATCCAGACCGCGCCGGCGGTGAAAACCGCGCCCTCGCCCACGCCCTGGACCAGCCGCAGCGCGATCACCGCGGCCAGCGGCAGCGGCACGGGCAGCAGGAACCCGGCGCTGCCCAGCGCCACGAGGATCGCGCCGGCGATCATCGTGCGCCGATAGCCGGTGCGCTCCGCCAGGGCCCCCGCAACCGGGCGTGTCAGGAAGGCGGCGGCCGCCGTCGCGGTCACTGCCACCCCGATCCAGAAGCCGCCGATGCCGAGCGCGTCCCGGCTCCACACCGGCAACGCCGGCAGGAAGGCGGCGAGCGCCAGATAGCTCGCGAAGATCGACCCGAACAGTCCCAGAAACGGGCGATAGAGCGCCCAGCCGCGATCGGCGACCTCGCCTCGCGCGGTGGCGGCGGACGGGGACACCGCCCCCATCAGGCGGCGCCGTAGCGGTACCGGCCGAGCAGCGGCAGCGCGACCGCGGTCGAGGCCAGCCGGCCGCGCCAGTCGAAACTGTGCCGCCAGCCGTCGTCGTGCTCGGCGATCACCGTTTCGCCCCGCACCAGCCGGTCTGGATTGCCCGTGACGGTATGATTGCCCCCCAGGACCACGGTCCGGCCGCGCACCGGATTCTCCGCCGCCTCCCGGCCGATCAGGCCGAGCACGCGGTCGATCGCCGGCGCCGGCTCGCGGATGAAATCCTCGTAGCGCAGAAGCATCGACCGGTCCGGCCAACGCCGCCGGATTCGATCGGAGGCGACGTTGAAACCGACCCAGTAGGCGGTCGACTTCCACGGCGGCATGGTCGGGATGTAGGCCTTGGGCTTCGACCAGGACTGTGCCGTCGCCCGCGGGTCGCGGACCATGTGCAACCACCGCGGCTCGATCCCCGGCAACCGGTCGAGCAGCGCCGCCTCGGCCGGATACTTGCCGCTGTCGACGATGACCGAGGCCCCCGTCACCCCGGCGACCGCCCGATAGGTTCGGGCCAGACGCTCGGCATAGCGGTCGCGGCCGGGATCGGCACGGCCGGAGAGCACATCGCCGGTGTGGCGGGTGCGCAGGCTGCGCTGGTCGGCGGCGACCTCCGCGCCGAACCGACGGGGGTCGGCATCGCCCCGCACCTCCCGGTCGACCGCCGTCCAGACCGGGCAGTCGGTCAGTGCCGCACCGCAGCCACAGCTCGTATTGGTGCCGCCGCCCGTCGCGTTCTGCCACAGGTACCAGAGCTCGCCGGCGTGGAGCACGCCCTCGACCTCGTTGAGGATGTTGCCGAGGATGGTGCTGCCACTGCGGCACCAGCCGGTGACGTAGAGCACGGTAAGGTCGGCCATCGCCCGGCGCTCCCGATGGACGTCGAGGTCAAGCGCCGGCGGCGGCGACCTTGCGCACCGCCGTCACCAGATCGGCGATGTCCGTCGCGGTCAGGGTGGAGGCCAGCGGCACGTCGATCGCGCGCTGCAGCACAGCGGCGGTCGCGGGCAGCCGCAGCTTGATTGCCGACGGATCCTCGCCGGGGAACAGGAACCGCCAGTTCCAGAACACCCGAACATTGGTGTCGTCCGCGGCCCCCAGGAGCCGGGCGCCGATGCCCTCGGCGCGGAGCGCCGCGGCGAACCGTGCGGGATCGCCCTCCTCCACCATGAAGACGAGGCTGTCGCCCAGGGCGGCGCCCGGGGAGGGCGACCGGCGCAGGCGGATGCCGGGCACCCGCTCCAGGGCATCGTAGATGGCGTCGTAGTTCCGGGCGAAATCGGCCAGTCGGATGCCGAGCCGGTCGAACTGGGCCTCGGCCAGGGCGGCCCGGATCTCGTCCATGCGCATCGACAGCAGCGGCAGTTCGAGGTCCGACGGCAGCCCGTCGCGCCGGTCTTCGGGGAAGTGCCGGCGCATCCGCCCCTCGTAGGCCCCGGCCAGGACGATGGCGCGGGCGTAGAGGCCGCTGTCGTCGGTCACCAGCAGCCCGCCCTCGCCGGTGTTGATCGACTTGTCCGACTGGGTGGAGAAGCAGCCGGCGAGGCCGAACGTGCCGAGCTTGCGGCCGTCCAGTTCCGCCCCCATCGCCGGCACCGCGTCCTCGATCACGGGAACCCCGTGCTCCGCGGCGAAGTCGCAGATCGCGGGCATGTCGCTGGCGACGCCGCGCATGTGGACGACCAGGATCGCGGCGATGTCGTCGCGCCAGCGGCGGCGCAGGTCATCGAGGTCGAAGTTCAGGTCGGCGTCGCATTCGACCAGGTAGGGCTCGCAGCCGGCCAGCACCACGGCACTGGGCGTGGCCGCGAAGGTGAAGCCCGGCACCACGACCTTCGCGCCCTTCGGGATGCCTGCGGCCATCAGGGCCAGGGCGATCGCCGCGGTACCGCTCGACACCGCCAGCGCATGGCGGCTGCCGAACCAGTCGGCCGCCCGCCGTTCCAGCCGGCCGCAGGCCGTGTCCGCCTGGTCGCGGAAGTCGTAGCGGAAATAGAGGTGGCTGCGGATGGCGGCGATCGCCGCCGCCTCGTCTTCCGGGTTGATGAAGACGTCGCCCTTGTCATAGCTGGGCCACGGTCGGCTGCGCACCGGCGCCCCGCCCTCGAGCGCGAGCCGGGGACGGCGTACCGGGGAATAGACCAGATCGTCTGCCAGTAGGGAAGAAGTCGGGGTCATGGTCCGAAGAACTCCAGGATGGGGCGGCCGAAACCGCCGACAGAGGGGACGACAGGGATCGACATCAGCCGTAGAGCCGGACCCGATAGAACGTCGCCGGCAGGTGCATGAGGATCCGCTCATGGATCTCGGCCTTGAGCGGCAGCCCGGCACCGACCAAGGTGCCCGGCGGCGGCTCCTCGAAGGCCACCGTCGACCGCCCGGAATCGAGCAGCCGCGCGCCATGCCCGAAATCGCCGACCATGGCGAAGCCGCGCGGCACCAGCCGCGTGCGGGCGATGCGCAGACCATGATCCTCCAGCACCCGGATCACGGTCGTCGTACCGACGAGCAGCCAGTAGTCGTGCGGGTTGAACACGGCGCCGTCGGCGGTGCAGCCCATCTGCTCGATCTCGTCGCAGGCGGCATAGAGCGCGGAGCCGAAGCCGGCCTTGTCGCGGACCGTCTCGATTTCGGGGATGTTGAACAGCCCGCCCGGCCCGGCGGTCAGCGCCCGGTTCTCGGCGGTGGCCAGCCGGATCACGATACGGTAATTGAAGAAGTGCTCGAGCGCCGCCGGGTCGTCCAGCAGCGCCTCCGGCACCTGCACCCAGGCAGTGGTCGGCAGCAGGTCGGGCATCGGGCCGGCGTTGAAGGCGACCGCCTGTTCCGGCCTTTCGTCCGCGAAGGCGACGCGGGCGGCCTCTTCCGGCGCCAACCGCGTCTCGGACCAGAAGGTTCGGGCACTGCGGCTCAGGTCGACCGTGTGGAACAGGTTGCGCACCGGCCAGCGCGGCTTTCGACGCGTGCTGACGATGGTCTCCGTGATCGAGTAGTCGAGCTCCAGCCTGGTCTCCCGGCCGGCTTGACGGACCGCGTCGACAAACGTCTTGCCAGGGCGCGGCAACTCGGTGGGCGTGGCGGTATCGGCAGCCATGGGAAACCCTCTTTGGTAGAGCGCTTTTCGGGCCTTCCTTGCCCGTGGGCACGGCCCTCCCAAAAAGCACCCAATGATTGTAGGGTTCAATTAGGCCCTCAACGCTCATCCATATCAACTCATGATCTACTATCATGAGATATTTTCAATTAATGATACGATTGTGTGAGACAGCCCACTGCTGGCCGGGCGTCACCGGCAGCAAGTGGCAATGCGGGGGGATCGCCGGGCTTGTCCCCTGTTCGCGGCCGGGCGATCCTGCGCGCGCCCGCAATAGCCCCGCCCCTGCCGTTCATGCCGCCGATGCCCGATACCCTGCCGTCCCCGATCGACACTCTTTCCGCCGCCGAGGCGCGTCGCACCGCACTGGCCGCCCAGGGCTTCGACCGGTCGCTGCGCTCGGCCGGGCGGATCGACGCGCGGCACCTCAAGCGGCTGTTCGACCGCGTGGCGTTGGTGCAGATCGATTCGGTGAACGTGCTGAGCCGGGCGCACTACCTGCCCGGCTTCGCCCGCCTCGGCCCCTACCCGACCGATCTCGTGGAACGGGCCGCCTGGGGTCGGCGATCGGAGAGAACGCTGTTCGAGTACTGGGGCCACGAGGCGTCGCTGATTCCGGTCGAGCACCAGCCGCTGCTCCGCTGGCGCATGGCACGCGCGGCGCGGGGCGAAGGCATCTATGGCGGGCTCGCCCGGTTCGGGCGGGAGAGGGCGGACTTCGTGGCCTCCGTCCTGGCGGAGGTCCGCGCCCGCGGACCGCTCGGCGCCTCCGAATTGTCGGAGGGCGGCCGGGGCCAGGGCGCCTGGTGGGGCTGGTCGGACGGCAAGCAGGCGCTGGAGTGGCTGTTCTGGGCGGGCCGCGTCACCACCGCGACCCGGCGCAACTTCGAGCGGCTCTACGACCTGCCCGAACGGGTCCTGCCGCCCCGCATCGTCGAGGCGCCGACCCCGGACGAGGCGGATGCCCAACGCGCCCTGGTCCGCCTCGCGGCCCGGGCGATGGGAGTCGCGACGGAAATCGACTTCCGGACCTACTGGCGCCTGCCGCCGGCCGATGCCGGCGCCCGCATCGCGGAGCTGGCGGAGGCGGGTGAGCTGGTGCCGGTCTCGGTCGAGGGCTGGGACCGGCCGGCCTGGCTCGATCCGGCGGCGCGGGTGCCGGGCCGCCTCTCGGCGCGGGCCCTGATCGGGCCGTTCGACAGCCTGGTCTGGGAGCGGCCCCGCACCGAACGGCTGTTTGACTTCCACTACCGGCTCGAGATCTACACGCCAGCCGCGCAACGGAGATACGGCTACTACGTGCTGCCGTTCCTGCTCGGCGATCGCCTGGTCGGCCGCCTCGACCTGAAGGCGGACAGGGCGTCATCGGTTCTGCGCGTCCATGCCGCGCACGGCGAACCGCGGATCGGCCGGGGCCGGATCGCCCCCGCCCGGGTCGCCGAGGCGATGGCGACCGAACTGCGCCGCTTGGCCGACTGGCTGGGCCTGGAGCAGCTCTCGATCGGCGACGGCGGCGATCTGGCCGGTCCGCTGAAGAGGGTCGTCCACACCTAGAGCAACTTATCAGCGCCCCAAAGGGCGCAGATAAGTTGCTCTAGTCCTTTGAAGATAAAGCAATTTTTCCCGAACTGATGATTCCATCGGTTCGGGAATTGCCCTAGGCCGCGCGCCAAGGTGGCCTGGAGGCGGCCGCCGCAAGCGCCGGAGCCTAGTCCCGCCAACGCCATTCGGCCTCGCCCGCGGCTTCGGCTCGCCAGGACCCGACGGGCCCGTATCGTTCGACGGCTGCGGCCGGCCCGGCTCCTCAGATCGCCAGGTACTCGTTGCGCAGGTCCTCGTTGTCCAGGACCTCCTTGGCCGAGCCGTTGAACACCACCTGGCCCATGTCGAGGATGATCGCCTGGTCGGCGAGTTGCAGCGCCGCCACGGCGTTCTGCTCGACGATCACCGCGGTTATGCCGAGTTCCTTGACGCCCCGCAGGATGCGCTCGATCTCCTGCACGATCACCGGCGCCAGGCCCTCGTAGGGCTCGTCGAGAAGCAGCAGCTTGACGTCGCGGGCCAGCGCGCGGGCGACCGACAGCATCTGCTGCTCGCCGCCGCTGAGCGTGGTGCCCTCCTGTTTGCGGCGCTCGCCCAGACGCGGGAAGGTGTCGTAGATCCGCTCCAGCGACCAGCCATGGGGTTCGGCGATCTGGGCCAGCTGCAGGTTCTCCTCGACCGTCAGGCCAGGGATGATGCGCCGGTCCTCGGGAACCAGCTGGATGCCGTTGCAGGCGGCCTCATGCGCCTTCATCTCATGGATCGGCTTGTGATCCAGCCAGATCTCGCCATGGGTGAGGTCCGGGGAACCGGCCCGGGCAATGGTGCGCAGGGTCGAGGTCTTGCCGGCGCCGTTGCGGCCGAGCAGCGCCAGGATCTGGCCTTCGCGGATGTCGAACCCCACCCCCTGGACGATGTAGCTCTCGCCGTAGTAGGCGTGCATGTCCCAGCACGAGAAAAAGGCCGGCGGCGATGACGCGCGCTTGTCGCGCGGCGGGATAAGGTCGGGTGCGTCGGTCATGGCTGGAATCCCGCTCCTCGGTCTCGAACGTCAGACATGGACACCGCCCAGATAGGCTTCCTGGACCTTCGGATTGCCGCGGATCTGGTCGGGCGTTCCCTCGGCGATGATCGCGCCCTGGGCCAGCACCGTGATCCAGTCGGCCAGCGAGAACACGACATGCATGTCGTGCTCGATGATCACCTTCGTCATGCCCCGCTCCTTGATGCGCTTGAGCAGGTCGATGGTGCGGTTGGTGTCGTGCCGCGACATGCCGGCGGTCGGCTCGTCGAGCAGCAGCAGCCGGGGGTGCTGGATCAGGCACATCGCCATCTCCAGCCGACGCTTGTCGCCGCGCGACAGGTTGCCCGTGTGATCGTCCTTGAGGCGGTGGAGCCCCAGATCCTCCAGCATGTGCTCGGCTTCCTCGCGCACCTGCTTCTCCCCGAACATCGAGCGGAACGGACGGAAACGGAACGCGCCGTCGCGCTTGGCCAGCGCGGCGATCTCGACATTCTGCAGCAGCGTGAGGTCGAGGAAGATCTCCGGCGTCTGGAACACCCGGGCGACACCGAGCTGGTTGATCTCGTGCGGCGTCTTGCCGGTCAGCACGGTGCCGTCGAACACGACCGAACCCGTGTCCGGCGCCAGGCGCCCGACGCAGACGTTCAGCAGCGTCGACTTGCCCGCCCCGTTCGGCCCGATCACGGCATGGGTGCGGCCCTGCTCGACCTTGAGGTTGATGTTCGACAGCGCCTGCAGGCCGCCAAAGGTCTTGTTCACGTCGGAGACGTCGAGGACGATGTTCTCCATGGTGCGCGCTCCTTCCCGCGGGGCCTATTCGGACGGCTGTCGGACGGCGCCGCCGGCGACGTCCCTGCCCGGGCGCTCGCCGCGTCGGCGGGTCCAGTCGGAGATCCGCCGAATGCCCTCCATCAGCCCGCCCGGCAGGAAGATCACCACCAGCATGAACAGCACGCCGAGCGTCAGGTGCCAGCCCTCGCCGACGAACATCGCCGACAGGCTGACCATGACGTCGGTCAGCGGCTGGGGCAGGAAGTCGAAGATCTGCCCCAGCTGGGTCTTGTTGATCGCGGAAAAGATGTTCTCGAAGTACTTGATGATCGCGGCGCCCATCAGCGGCCCGATCAGCGTGCCGGCGCCCCCCAGGATGGTCATCAGCACGACCTCGCCCGAGGCGGTCCACTGCATCCGCTCGGCGCCCGCCAGCGGGTCCGTCACCGCCATCAGCGAGCCCGCCAGGCCGGCATACATCCCCGAGATGACGAAGGCGACCAGGAGATAGGGCTTGGTGTTGTAGCCGGTGTAGCGCATCCGTGTCTGGTTCGACTTGATCGCCAGCAGGGTCAGGCCGAACGGCGAGCGGAAGATCTTCAGCGACACCCAGAACGCCAGGATCAGCACCACTGCGCAGAAATAGAAGCCGGTGAAGCCGGTCAGCTCCAGCCCGAACAGCGAGGGCGACGGCAGCGCCTCCTTGGCCTCGCCCAGGAGCGTCCGATCGATGATCCGCGGATCGCCCGTCTCCAGGATCAGCGCGGTCTCGCCGTTGGTGATCGGGGTCAGCACCGAATAGGCCATGTTGTAGAACATCTGCGCGAACGCCAGCGTCAGGATCGCGAAGTAGATTCCGGACCGGCGCAGGCAGATGAACCCGACCACCAGCGCGAACACCGCGGTCACCAGGATGCCGAAGGTCATCGCGATCAGGACGTTCATGCTCAGCAGCTTGAACATCCAGACCGCGGAATACGAGCCGATGCCCAGGAAGGCGGCATGGCCGAAGGACAGGTACCCGGTCAGCCCGAACAGGATGTTGAAGCCGATCGCGAAGATGCCGAAGATCGCGAAGCGCTGCAGCAGGTCGGGATAGCTGGCCCCGATCGGCGCCAGCCAGATCGGCGCTGTCAGCACGACGACCGCGAAGATCGCCATCAGGGTCATGTCGCGCCGGGGCGTCGACGGATTGAATGCGGTGATGCCGGCCATGGCGTCAGGTCTCCATCACGCCCTTGCGACCCATGAGCCCGCGCGGACGGGCCAGAAGGATCAGGACGGCGATCAGATAGATGATGATCTGGTCGATGCCGGGGACGATCTCCTTGACCGCCCCCATCGAGGCGAAGGATTGCACGACGCCCAGCAGGAACCCGGCGGCGACCGCGCCCGGCAGCGAGCCCATGCCGCCGACCACGACGACGACGAAGGACAGCACCAGGAAGTTCATGCCGATGTGATAGTCCGGCGGCAGGATTGGCGTGTACATCGTGCCGGCCACCCCGGCGACCACCGCGGCGATCCCGAAGACGATGGTGAACCGACGCTCGATGTTGATGCCGAGAAGGCCCACCGTCTCCCGGTCCGCCATGCCGGCACGCACCACCATGCCGTAGGTGGTGTAGCGCAGGAACGCGAATACCGCGCCGATGATCAGCACGGCGGACAACAGGTAGATCAGCCGCCACCACGGGTAGACGAGGTTCTCGCTCAGCCCCAGCCAGGCGCCGACCGGCGCCGGCCCGGACACCGCGTCCGGCGCGGCCAGCGGGATCGGATTGGCGCCGAAGGTCGTCTTGACGATCTCGCCCAGCACGATCGCCAGACCGAAGGTCACCAGGATCTGCTCGGCATGGCTGCGTCTGTAGAAGAACCGGATCAGCCCGCGCTCCATGGCGAGCCCGATCAACAGCATCACCGGGATCGCGACCAACACGGCGATCGGAACCGACCAGTCCATGATCGCCGCGCCGACATCGCCGAACCAGATCTCCAGAAAGGGCTGCTCCTTGTACGCTTCGAAGGCGGTGATGCTCTCGTCGCGGACCCGGGCGGAGATGTTGAGCAGGGCGTTGACGCTGACCGCCACGAAGGCGCCCAGCATGAACAGCGCCCCGTGGGCAAAATTGACCACGCCCAGGGTGCCGAACACCAGGGTCAGCCCGAGCGCGATCAGCGCATAGGCGCCGCCCTTGTCCAGGCCGTTGAGCAGCTGGAGGAGAAGAGAATCCATTGTCGCACGTCCCTACCCTGCCGCGGCGTGCCCTCCGGGTGCGCGCCGCACCGTCATGCCCCGCACATCGTCCTGGCGAGCCGGGGAAGCCGCGGGGGCCGGCGCCGAAGCGCCCCGGCACCGGCCCCCGCGGATCAGGCCAGCGTCAGACCTCGTACGGGCCGAGATCGCCCGGATACAGGTCGTGGGGGTATGTGATCTGCTCGGTCGGAACCTCCTGGACCACATCGAGCAGGTCGAACTGGCTGGTCGGATTCTCGTTGCCCTTCACGACCAGGACCGGCTTAAAGCACTGGTGATCCTCGGCCCGGTAAAGGGTCGGACCGTTGCCCATGCCGTCGAACTCGAACCCCTCCAGGAACCGGATGACTTCCGGCGGATAGAAGGTGCCGACGCTTTCGACCGCGTTGGCGTAGAGCAGCGCCTGGACGTAGCAAGTATGCGCGGCCTGCGACGGCGGGAAGCCGTACTCCTGGCCGAAGGACTGCACGAAGGCCTGCGAGCCCTCGTCCTGCAGCGACCAGTGCCAGTTGGTCGAGCCGTAGATGCCGGCGACGTTCTCGCCGGCGCCCTGCGCCATCAGGCGGCTGTAGAGCGGCACCACGATCTCGAAGTTGCGGCCGTCGACCTGACGGTCGCGCAGGCCGAACTGCACCGCCTGGGTGAGGCTGTCGACCATGTCCTTGCCGTAGTGGATCAGGAACAGGACGTCGGCCCCGGAATCGAGGATCGGGGTGATGTACTGCGAGAAGTCGCCGGCGCCCAGCGGCGTACGCACCGCCTGCGTCGTCTCCCAGCCGATATTCTCGGTGACCTCGGTCATCGACTCCTGAACCGACCAGCCCCAGTTGTAGTCGGCGACCAACATGTAGGAGCGGCGGTCGGTGCCCATGTTGGCCTCGAGCACCGGACCCAGCGCGGCGGCCGACATGTGGGCGTTGAAGAAATGCCGGAAGCCGTAGCGCCGGCGGTCCTTGCCCGTGGTGTCGTTGGCGTGGGTCAGGCCGGCCATGAAGATGACGCCCATCTCCTGGCACAGCGACTGGACGGCGACCGCGACACCGGAGGACGAACCACCCGTCACCATGACCACGCCGTCGCGTTCGATCATCCGGCGGGCGGAGGCGCGGGCGGCGTCGGACTTGGTCTGGGTGTCACCGGTGACGTACTCGACCCGCTTGCCCAGGATGCCGTTGCCGGTCAGCGCCAAGGGCTGCATCGTGTTCAGCATGCCGCCGTCGCCCTCGCCGTTGAGGTGCTTGACCGCCAGCTGGTAGGCGCGCAACTCGTCCGCGCCCTCGTCGGCGTAGGGGCCGGTCTGCGGCACGTTGAAGCCGAGAGTCACGGTCGACGAGTCGCCGGGATCGTTGCGGAACTCCTGCGCCCAGGCACGCCGATGCATCAGGGTCGGCGTCACCAGCGCGGTCGCGGCGAGCGCCGACGCACCCTTCAAGGTGGTCCGGCGGGTCGCCTTCTTGTCGAAGAGAATCATAACGTTTCTTCCCCTGAATCATGTCGTTGAGACGGTCGTCCCGAGGATGAGAACCGCCTTCCCGCACCGTAGGGCCCGCCATACGGTCCGCCAACAGCCGGTTGCCCTCGATGAAAATTTCTGTAAAAATCCATCCTGAGAGCGGGTAAGGCTTGTAAAGAAAGTGACACCGCGATGCCCGGTCCCGAACCCGGGCGGAGAACGGCCATGGCCCGCGCGCCGATCGGCCGGCGGATCCGCGAACGGCGGCGCGACCGCCAGATGACCCAGACCGCGCTGGCCGAGGCGGTCGGCATCTCGCCGTCCTATCTCAACCTGATCGAGCATGACAAACGGCTGATCGGCGGCGCGCTGCTGGGGCGGATCGCCGCTGCGCTCGGCCTCCAGGTCGGCGCGCTCAGCGGCGTCGAGGACACCCGGCTCGCCCAGGACATCCTGGAGATCGCCCGCTCGCTGGCGCTCGGCCCGGCCGACGGCGACAGCGCGGTCGATTTCGTCGCCCGCTGCCCGGACTGGGCGCGCGGATTTGTCAAGCTGCACCGGGCCTACCGCGACGCCGCCGACACCGCCATGGCGCTGGGCGACCGGCTGAGCCAGGATCCCGCGCTGATGGAGCTCAGCCACGCCGTGCTGACCCGGGTCACGGCGATCCGGTCCTTCGCCGAGATCCTCGAGCAGCACGCCGACCTGGTGCCGGAGGAGCGCGACCGGTTCTCGCGCATCGTCGCCCTGGAGAGCGACCAATTGGCGGTCAGCGCCCGCGAGATGCTGACCCTGCTGGGCAGCAGCCTCGGCGAGGCCAAGCCGTCCTCGCCGGCGGAAGAGGTGGACGACTTCATCATCCACCATGGCAACCATTTTCCGGCTCTGGAGAAGGCCGCGGAGACGCTGCGCGACACCCTGCCGGCCGATATCGACACGCTCGGGCGCGGCGTCGACACCGGTGCCGGCGCCGATCCCCTGCCGGAGGCGACCCGCCGGTTCGCGGCGGTGCGGCGACTTGCCGACGAGGCGCTGGGGTCCCTGCTCGACGAAGCCGTGGACGACGAGCGGCTGACCGGACCCGAGGCACGGGCGCGGGCCCGGTCCGCCATGGTCTCCTACGTCGCCGGCGCGCTCCTGTTTCCCTATGAGCCGTTCCGCACGGCGGCGGAGGAGGTGCGCTACGACGTCGACCGGCTCGCGGCGCGGTTCGGCGGCAGCTGGGAGCAGGTGGCGCACCGCCTGGTGACCCTGCGCCGCCCGGGGGCGGAGGGCGTCCCGTTCGCCTTTCTGCGCTGCGACCCGGCCGGCAACCTCTCCAAGCCGTTCAGCGTGCCCGGGCTGCGGATGCCCCGGTTCGGCGGCACCTGCCCGCTCTGGGCGCTGCACGCCGCCCTGGGGCGGCCGGACGAGCCGGTCGCACAGCTGGCGGTAATGCCGGAGGGCGAACGATACCTGTTTGTCGCCCGGCGCGTGATGAAGCGGGTCGGCAGGTTCGGCGCACCGCCGGTGGTCTTCAGCGTGATGCTCGGATGCGACGCCGCCTATGCCGACCGCGTCGTCTACGGAGATGCCTTCGCCGGCGGACGGGCCGATGGCCTCGCGACGCCGGTCGGAGTCAATTGCCGCAGCTGCCGGCGGCGGCACTGTGCCCAGCGCGCCCACGCGGCGGTCCTGCCGGCCGACCCCGGGTCCGGCCGACTTGCCGGCACCGCTCCCGCCGTCGCATGAGTTTGCCCCGGACGCCCAAAAGCGCGATGATCGGCCCAGTGGGCAAGAAATCACCGGCCGCGACGAAGCCGGACTCTGGGAAGGAAAAGCCGATGGCGAAGAGCGTTCTCATCGCCGAGGACGAGCCGCACATCATCGAATCACTGACGTTTCTGCTCCGGCGGGCGGGGCATCGGGTGGAAGCGGTTCGCGACGGGGCTGCGGCCGTCGACGCCGCCCTCGCCCATCCCCCCGACCTGCTGGTGCTGGATGTGATGATGCCGACGCTCAACGGTTTCGAGGTGCTCAAGCGGCTGCGCGCCTCACCGGGGCTGGAGCGGTTGCGCGTCCTGGCATTGACCGCCAAGGGCCAGGATGCCGACCGGCAGCGGATGCTCGATTTGGGAGCGGACGATTTCGTCACCAAGCCGTTCTCCAACCGCGACCTGATCGAGCGGGTCGACCGGCTGCTGGCCGACGGCGGAACGGCGGCCGGCATGGCCGGCTGACCCCGGCCGGGAGGCGCCGATGCGCAATCCGAAGCGCGCCCTCGATCTCGCTGCCCTGCTGCCAGTCGGCGCGATGCTGCTGTTCCTGCCGCCCTATGTCGGTCTCGCGGACGGCGCCGGCACCCTGTTGGGCATTCCGTCTCTGCATTTCTACATCTTCGGTGTTTGGGGGCTCGGCATCGTCTTGACGGCCCTGGTGGCGCGCCGGCTGTCCGCCCTGGAGGACACCGCGGCGGAACCGGAGGCGTGGCCTGGGGACCGTCCGGCCGGTGACGCCGAGCCGCCCGCCCCGTCGCGTACCGACGGCGACGAGGTCTGAGGCATGCTCGACAGCAGCTTCGTCGTCGTGGTCGCCTCGCTCTATCTGGGCGGGCTGTTCCTGCTCGCCTTCGCGAGCGACCGGGCGGTCAAGCGCGGCACCGGCTGGTCGATCAGTTCGCCGGTAGTCTACACGCTCTCGCTGGCGGTCTATTGCACGTCCTGGACGTTCTACGGCGCGGTGGGCTCGGCCGCGCGCAACGGCCTGGAGTTCATGACGATCTACCTCGGCCCGACCATCGTGCTGATGGGCTGGTGGCTGCTGCTGCGCAAGCTGGTCCGGATCAGCAAGGACCAGCGGATCACCTCGATCGCCGACTTCATCTCCGCCCGATACGGCAAGAGCACCGCCATCTCCGCGGTGGTGACGCTGATCGCGGTGATCGGCATCACCCCCTACATCGCGCTCCAGCTGAAGGCCGTGACCGACAGCTTCGAAGCCCTGACCGGCGCCGGGGCCGGATCGGCCGCCGAGGCCTCGGCCCTCTCCGACACGGGGCTGTGGGTCGCGGTCTCCATGGCGCTCTTCGTCATCCTGTTCGGCACCCGCAACCTGGGAGCCGACGAGCGCCATCCCGGCATCGTCGCCGCGATCGCCTTCGAATCGGTGATCAAGCTGCTGAGCTTCGCCGCGATCGGCGCGGTGGTGATCTGGGGGCTGCACGACGGCGTGCGCGACCTGTTCGCCCGCGCCGCCGCCGACCCGGAGGCGGCGCGCCTGTTCCACTTCCAGGACGGCTACGAGGCGCGCTGGATCACCACCCTGTTCCTGGCCGCGGCGGCGATGGTCTGCCTGCCGCGGCAGTTCCAGGTGGCGGTCGTGGAGAACAGCGACGAGCGCCACCTGGCAACCGCATCCTGGCTGTTTCCGCTCTACCTGCTGATCATCACGGTCTTCGTCGTGCCGATCGCGATCGGCGGCATCCTGCTGCACCCGGCGGGGACCAACCCGGACCTCTACGTCCTGAGCGTCCCGCTGGCGGTCGGGCGCGGCGACCTTGCCCTGCTCGCCTTCATCGGCGGGCTGTCGGCGGCGACCTCCATGGTGATCGTTGCGTCGATCGCGCTGTCGATCATGATCTCGAACCACTGGGTGACGCCGGTGCTCCTGCGCCTGCCGCTGTTCACCGACTTCCGCCGAGGGGAGTTCTCAACCACGCTGCTCATGGTGCGGCGGCTGTCGATCGTGGTGGTGCTGTCGCTCGGCTACGCGTATCACCGCCTGACCGCGTCGAGCGATCCTCTGGCGTCGATCGGGCTGATCTCGTTCGCGGCGGCAGCGCAGTTCCTTCCGGCGCTGGTCGGCGGGGTGTTCTGGCAGCGGGCGACGCGGCACGGGGCGCTGGCAGGGCTCCTGGCGGGATTCGCCATCTGGACCTGGACGCTGCTGGCGCCCAACTTCGCCGCCGAGGGATCGGCCCTGGGCGCCCTGGTCGCCCGGGGCCCGTTCGGCATCGACTGGCTGCGGCCGCACGCCATGTTCGGCGTCGAGGGCTGGGATCCGCTGGTCCATGGCACGATGTGGAGCATCACCATCAACCTGGCGGCGTTCGTCACGGTGTCGGTGCTGACCGAGCCCTCCCCGCTTGAGAGCCTCCAGAGCGCGGTCTTCGTCAACGCCTTCCGTCCGGCCGAGGCCCATGTCGCCGGCGCGCTGCGCCGGTCGGCCACGACCCGGGACCTGCGTCGGCTGACCCAGCGCGTCCTGGGGCCGGAGCGCTCGCACCGCATCTTCGCCGACTATGCGCTTCGCCGCGGCCGGCCGCTCGACGGCGGCGATCCGGACCCGGCGCTGATCGCCCATGTGGAACGCCAGCTGGCCTCGTCGGTCGGTGCCGCTTCGGCCCGCACGCTGGTATCCCGCATCGCCAAGGGAGAGACCGTCAGCCTCGACGCGGTGATCGAGATCCTCGACGAGACCCAGCAGGCGATCCGCGCCAGCCGGGAGTTGGAGCGCAAGTCGCGCGAACTCGAGGCGGCGGCCGAACAGCTGCGCCGCGCCAACGAGCAGCTGACCCGCCTCGACAAGATGAAGGACGACTTCCTGAGCCGGGTCAGCCACGAACTGCGCACGCCGATGACCTCGATCCGCTCGTTCGCCGAGATCCTGGTCGACGGCGCCCGGCAAGACGGGCCGGACGCGCTTGAACCAGCCCAGCGCGACCGCTTCCTGGCGATCATCCGGCAGGAGAGCGAGCGCCTGACCCGCCTGCTCGACGAAATCCTGGACCTGAGCCGGTTGGAAAGCGGACAAATTGACTGGGTCGCGAGGCCGCTCGACGCCGGCGCCGTGGTGCGCGAGGCGGTCGACGCCATGTCGGGCCTCGCCGCCCGGCAGGGCGTGACGCTGGAGGTCGACCTAGGCGCTCGCGCGGTGCCGGTCATGGCCGATGCCGACCGGCTGAAGCAGGTCTTCGTCAACCTCATCTCCAACGCCATCAAGTACAACGATCGCGCGGCTCCGCGCGCCCGCATCCAGTTCGGGCCCGGCGGCGCGGACGGCATCGGCGGACGGGTCGAGATCCGGGTCGCCGACAACGGCCCCGGCATCCCGGAGACCATGAGGGAAAGCGTCTTCTCGAAGTTTTCCCGCGGCTGGAACGAAGGCAGCCGCCGGTCGGAAGGCGCCGGCCTGGGCCTGCCGATCAGCCAGCAGATCATGCGCCACATGGGCGGAGACCTGGTGCTGACCGAAACCTCCGGCGCCGGGGCGGTGTTCTCGGTGATGCTCGAATGCGCCGAGGCGCGCGCGGCGGTGGCGGAGTAGACGGTTCCGCCCTGCCCGCCTCCGGAAGTCGCCGGAACGGACGTTCCGCCACACCTCCTCTCCGCGGTCAAGTTAGAATGTTTATGCTGGATTCTCGGCCTTCACGGAACGTATGCTCCGCCTAGGCCGATCTTCCATGCCTGTCATCCCGGATGCGCCCGCGAGGGGGCGACAAAGGGCCTCGTGGATCGGCGCGCGGGCCGGTCCGCCATCGGAATCGGCCCCGCGGCGCCGCAGGTGCGCCATCCTTCGAAGCCCTGGTTTTCGCCGGGGCGATCAACCCGTGGGGCAACCGCCCTTTGACCGTCGACGCAACACGTGTTCTCAATACTCCAATAACGGAACATTCAAACTGGGAGACTCCCCGATGCTGCGTTTCGCTCTGTTGGGCGCCGGCCGGATCGGCCGCATGCATGCCGACAACCTGGCCCGCCACACGGGCGCCGAGCTCGCCTGCGTCTACGATGTGGCGGAGGCCGCGGCGCGCCAGGTCGCCGACAAGCACGGCGCGCGGGTCGCCGACACGGTGGATGCGGCGCTGTCTGGCGATGTCGACGCGGTGCTGATCGCGTCCTCGACCGACACCCATGTCGACCTGATCGAGGCGGCGGCGGCCCGGGGCAAGGCGATCCTCTGCGAAAAGCCGATCGACCTGTCGATCGAGCGGGTCGAGGCCTGCCGCGAAAAGATCGCCGGGACCGACGTGCCGGTGATGGTCGGCTTCAACCGCCGCTTCGACCCGACCCATCGGGCGGTCCGCGACGCGGCGGCGGCCGGCGAGATCGGCACCATCGAGCAGGTCGTGATCTCCAGCCGCGATCCCGGCCCGCCGCCCAGGGCCTACCTCGAGGTCTGCGGCGGGCTGTTCCGGGACATGATGATTCACGACTTCGACCTTGCCCGCTTCGTCCTTGGCGAGGAGCCGGTCGAGGTGACGGCGCTGGGCAGCGCCTTGTTCGACGCGAATGCCCGCGATCTGGGCGACATCGACAGCGGCATGGTGCTGATGCGCACGGAGAGCGGCAAGCTGGCCCATGTCAATTGCTCCCGCCGGGCGGTCTACGGCTACGACCAGCGGCTGGAGATCCACGGCTCGGAAGGCATGCTGCGCTCCGGCAATCGGCGGGCGACCGAAATGGATCGCTGGTCGAAATCCGCCACCGCCTGCCGAGAGCCGCTGCTCGACTTCTTCATCGAGCGCTATGCCGACGCCTATGTCGCGGAGATCGACGAATTCCTTGCCGCCGTGTCGGAAGGCCGCGCCCCGTCGGTCGGCTTCGAGGACGGCAGGCGGGCGCTGCTCCTGGCCGACGCGGCGCTGGAGTCGCTCAAGACCGGCAAGACGGTGCGGGTGTAGGTCGGGCTGACCGACGGGAAACCCGACGGTCGACCCACATCCCCGCCGCCGTCGGCCGCCATCACCGGAAGCGAAGTCCGCGTCCTACCGCTGCACCTCGGCCAGCACCTCGCTGGCCAGGGCGGCGGCTTCCGGCGATGCCTCGCCGTCGGCGGCCAGCGCATGGGCCATGCAGACCACCAGTGCCTGGGCCAGGCACATCGGGGCGGCGAGCGAGCGCGCGAAGTTGAACTCCCCGGCCGGCACCTCGAACCACGGGTCGGCATGCTTGGCCAGCGGGCTCAACTGGCTGTCGGTGATGGCAAGGATCGGAACGCCGCGGGCCCGCGCCGCTTCCGCGATGTCGACCACCTCGCGCGCGTAGTGCCGGAAACTGACCGCCAGCAGCAGGTCCTTCGGCCCCATCAGCGCCGCCTGCTCCGCCGCCAGACCGCCGGCGCCGTCCAGCAGACGGGCATGTCGGCGCAGATGGGTCAGTGCATAGGCGAGATAGCTCACGACCGGGAACGCGCGCAGCTGACCCAGCACGTAGATCGTCTCGGCACCGGCCAGCCGCCGGGCCGCGGCTTCCAGCTGCGCCTCGTCGATGGTGTCGAGCAGGTGCTGCAGCCCCGCCATGTCGGCGACCGCGAGCTGGCGCAGGAACGCGAGATTGGTGGTGTCCGGCCCCTCCCCGACCTCTGAGCGCAGCGCTTCCATCCGCTCCCGGAAGCCGGGGGCGGAGGTCAGCAGGCGCGACTGGAACACCTTCTGCATCTCGCTGAAGCCGCCGTAGTCGAGCGCCTGGGCGAAGCGCACCAGGGTCGACGGCTGGACGCCCGCATTGGCGGCGATCGCCTTGACGGAATCGAGCGCGACCGAGTTCGGGTTCTGCACGATGTAGCGCGCAACCTGCTGGAACCGCCGGCTCATCGTCGGGTGCCGGCTTGAAATCTGGGTGATCAGCTGTTCGTACGTCAGAGGCGCGACCATGACGGCAACCCGGGGCTCGCGATCGGCAACGGCGGCGGCGCCGCCGCCTTTCCATCTTTGTGTATAGCCGATCCGATTCCGCTGGATAAGGTCGTTCTGTTCCACGCCGTCCCGCCGCGCCTCGCCGGGTCCACCCGCCGCCGGCTCCGAACGCCGGCCGACCGGCAGCCGAAACGGCCAAAATCGATTCAAGATCAGGCGCTTCGAAGACGATCTCGAATCAGCTTCTGACCCGAACCGCAGGCTGGACGGTCCAGAACATCCGTTCTACAATCAACATCAACGAAACGATCGAACCACCAACAGGATCGCACAGAGGGGAAGGATAGCCATGGCGCGCGACCCGCGCGATCCTGGATATGCCGATTTCGGCCTGTTCGTGGACGGGGGGTGGCGCCCGGCTGCCGGTGGCGCGACCTACCCGGTGACCGATCCCGCGACCGAGGAAACGATCGGCGAAGCCCCCGCCGCCGGCCCGGCCGACGTTGCCGCCGCCATCGCCTCCGCCCGCCGCGGCCTTGCCGCCTGGCGCGCGGTGCCGACCTGGGAAAGGGCGGCGAGGATCCGCGCCATCGCCCGGCTGCTGACCGAGCGCAAGGATACCATCGCCGCGGCGATGACGCGCGAGGTCGGCAAGCCGCTGGCGCAGTCCGCCGGCGAGATCCAGCTGGCGATCGATCAGTTCGAGTGGTATGCGGGCGAGACCCAGCGGATCCACGGTCAGATCGTCGAGAGCCGCCTGCCCGGCGGCCAGATCCGGGTGACGCACGAGCCGATCGGGATCGTCGCCGCCTTCACCGCCTGGAACTTTCCCGCCGTCCTGCTGGCGCGCAAGATCGCCCCGGCGCTGGCGGCCGGCTGCTCGATCATCTGCCGGCCGTCCGAGGAGGCGCCGGGCGTCGCGATGCACCTGATCCAGGCCTGCGCCGACGCCGGCCTGCCTCCCGGAACAGTCAACCTGCTGACCGGCAAGGCCTCCGCGATCACACCGGGGCTGATGGCCGAACCGGACGTGCGCAAGATCTCGCTGACCGGCTCCACCGCCGTCGGCCGGCAGCTGATCCGCGACGGCGCCGAGACGCTCAAGCGCTTCTCGATGGAGTTGGGCGGCCACGCGCCGGTGATCGTCTGGGATGACGTGGATGCCGAACAGGTTGCGGAGCTGTGTGCCCAGACGAAGTTCAAGAATGCGGGCCAGGTCTGCGTCTCGCCCAGCCGGTACTACCTGCATGAGGCGGTGGCCGAGCCGTTCACGCGCCGCTTCGTCGAGGTCGCGCGATCGCTGAAGCTGGGCAACGGCTTCGACGCCGACACGGAGATGGGCCCGCTGGCGACCCGCCGGCGTCTGGAGGAGACCGAGGCGCTGGTCGAGGATACCCGGGCGGAGGGCGCGCGCCTGCTGGCCGGGGGCGGCCGGCCCGCGGGCTTCAACCGCGGCTTCTTCTTCGAGCCGACGGTGTTCGACCAGGTCGCCGACGACGGCCGGCTGATGACCGAGGAGCGGTTCGGCCCCGTCGTCCCGATCGCGACCTTCGCCGATTTCGACGATGTGATCGGCCGGGCGAACTCCCTGGAACTGGGTCTTTCAGCCTATCTCTTCACCCGCGACCTGAAGCGGGCCGACGACACCGCAGAGGCGCTGGAAAGCGGCATGGTCGGCGTCAACACGTTCGGCCTCGCCCAGGCGGAAGCGCCGTTCGGCGGCATCAAGCAGTCCGGCTTCGGCCGCGAGGGCGGCAGCCTCGGCATTCACGACTACCTGAACGTCAAGTACACCCACGTCGTCCGCGGCTGAGCAGCTAGGGCTTCGGGCATCCGGAACGAGAAGGGGAGCGCCGCGATGCGCGAGAACAGGCTGAAACGGATCTGGGCCGAGGGCGGCGCGGCGGTCAACGGGTGGTGCGCGATCCCGAGCGCCTTTTCCGCCGAGACCATGGCGCACCAGGGCTGGGACACGCTGACCGTCGACATGCAGCACGGCGTGGTCGACTACCAGAAGATGGTCGACATGCTGGCGGCCATCTCGACCACGGACACCGTGCCGATGGTCCGCGTGCCGTGGCTCGACCCGGGCATCATCATGAAGTCGCTGGATGCCGGGGCCTATGGCGTGATCTGCCCGATGATCAACACCCGCGCGGACGCTCAGAAACTGATCGCCTGCTGCAAGTATCCGCCGCAGGGCAGCCGGTCCTTCGGGCCGATCCGCGCGCTGCTCTACGCCGGCCCCGACTACCCGAAGCACGCCAACGACACCGTGGTGCCGTTCGCCATGATCGAGACGCGGGAAGCGCTCGACAACCTGGAAGACATTCTCTCGGTCGAGGGGCTGGACGCGATCTATGTCGGTCCGGCCGACCTGTCGCTGGCGCTGGGCTGCACCCCGACCTTCGACCAGGAGGAGGCGCCGGTGGTCGAGGCGATCGATCACATCGTCGCCACGGCGAAGAAGCACGGCGTGGTCGCCGGCATCCACAACGGCACGCCCGCCTATGCCCGGCGGATGATCGAGAAGGGTTTCCAGTTCGTCACCATAGCGTCGGACGCCCGGTTCATGGCGGCCGGCGCGAAGGCCGCGGTCGCCGCCATGCGCGAGGGCGTCTCGCCCAAGCCCGAGGCCGGCACCGTCGGCGGCACCTACTGAACGGAAGGGCACGCCGATGCCGCATATCCTGGTCGCGGGGGCGATCCACCTGGAGGGAATGAAGCTCCTGGAGGCCCGGGCCGGCGCGACGGTCGAGGTGATCGACCAGCCGACGGCGGACGACTTCCGCGCCCGGCTGGCGGAGGCGGACGCCCTGGCGATCCGCACCGCCCCGCTGCCCGCCGACGCGGTCGAGGCGGCGCCTCGGCTGAAGGTCGTCGCCCGGCATGGGGTCGGCTACGACAACGTTCCGGTCGAGGCGCTGACCGCCCGCGGCATTCCGCTGGCGCTGGTCGGCAACGTCAACGCGCTGGCGGTGGCGGAACATGCCCTGTTCCTGATGCTGGCCTGCCTCAAGCGTGCGGTCGAGCACGACCGGGCGGTGCGCAACGGCGGCTGGGCCGTGCGCAACCGGTTCGAGGGCGGCGAACTGTCCGGCCGCACGCTGCTGCTGATGGGCTTCGGGCGGATCGGGCGCGAGGTCGCGGCGCGGGCACGGCCCTTCGGCTGCCGCATCGTCGCCTACGACCCGATGGTCCCGGCCGACCGGATCGCCGCGGCGGGCGTCGAACCGACGTCCGACTGGCGCGCCGCGCTAGCCGACGCCGACATCGTCAGCCTGCACCTGCCGAAGACGCCGGAGACGACGCATCTGATCGGCCCCGAGACGCTGGGCACGATGAAATCGGGTGCGGTCGTGATCAACACCGCCCGCGGCGGCCTGATCGACGAGGCTGCGCTCGCCCGGGCGCTGAAGGCGGGAACGTTGGGCGCGGCCGGCATCGACGTGTTCGAGGATGAGCCACCGGCTGCCGACAACCCGCTGCTGTCGGCCCCGCGGGCGATCCTGTCCCCGCATTCGGCTGGGCTGACCCTGGAATGCGCGATCCGGATGGGCGTCCAGACCGCCCGGAACGTGCTGGACGGGCTCGACGGCCGGCTGGACCCTGACCTCGTGGTCAACCGGTCGGTCCTGAGGACGGGCTGAGGATGCCGAGCTATGCCGTTGCGCGACTTGGCAAGCCGGGGCGGCCGGAGCCAGAATGGAACCAGGGGTACACAGGCGGTCACATGATGAAACGGGCAGTCCCGCATTCCGCTTCGCTCCGGGCCGGGCGCCGATGAGCGGGATCGGCATCGGACTGATCGGCAGCGGATTCATGGGTCGCGCTCACGCGCTCGCCTTCGCGACGGCGCCACGGCTGTTTCCGCTCGCCCGTCCGCCGCGCCTTGCCATGCTGGCGGACGTGGATGCGAAGACCGCCTCCGACGCGGCGCGCCGGCTGGGGTTCGCCCGCTCGACCGACGACTGGCGCCACCTGGTCGCCGACCCGCAGGTCGACCTGGTCGACATCACCGCCCCCAATGTCTGGCACGAGACCATGGCGACCGCGGCGATCGCCGCCGGCAAGCCGGTCTATTGCGAAAAGCCGCTCGCCCCGGACGCCGCCACCGCCCGCCGGATGACCGAGGCGGCAGAGGACGCGGGCGTCCCGACCATGGTCGGGTTCAACTATCTGAAGAACCCGATGCTGGCGCTGGCGCGGGAAATCCTGCAGTCCGGCGAGATCGGCTCGCCGGTCGGATTCCGCGGCGTCCATGCCGAGGACTACATGGCGGACCCGACGGCGCCCTGGATGTGGCGCCTGGACCCGGCCGGCGGCGCCGGCGTGATCGCCGATCTGGGCAGTCACATCCTGTCGGTCGCCCGCTTCCTGATGGGCGAGATCGTCGAGGTCGCCGGCGACCTGAAGACCGTCATTCCCGAGCGCCCCGTCTCCCCGGGCGCCAGCGAGACGCGGGCGGTGGAGGTCGACGACCAGGCCCACGCCCTGATCCGCTTCGCCTCCGGCGCCACGGGCAGCCTCTCGGCCAGCTGGGTCGCCGTCGGTCGGACCATGCAGCTGGCCTTCGAAATCACCGGGACAAAGGGGTCAATCGCCTTCACCCAGGAGCGGCTGAACGAACTGGAGCTCTACGTCGGCGGGCAGCCGCATGGCCGGAAAGGATTCAAGACGATCACCGCCGGGCCGGAGCATCCGCCCTACGGCGCCTTCACGCCGGCGCCCGGTCACCAGCTCGGCTTCAACGACCTGAAGACGATCGAGGTGCGCGACCTGCTGGAGGGCCTGGGCGGCGGCGTCGCACCCTGGCCCGATTTCCGCGAAGGCTGGGCGGTCCAGCGGACGGTCGACGCCGTCGTCCGCTCCTCGCGCGAGCGGCGCTGGGTGCGGGTCGCCGAAATCTGACGGGCAACGGCCGTTCCAGGGGGAATCCGGGGGACACGATGAAGGGTGAAGCGGCTAATCCGGTCATCGCGGCCTTGGGCCGGCGCCTTCGGCTCGGCGTGGTCGGTGGCGGCCCGGGATCGTTCATCGGACCGGTCCACCGCACCGCGTCGCGGCTCGACGACCGGTACGAGGTGGTCGCGGCGGTCCTGTCCTCGAACCCGGAAAGGTCGGCGGCCGCTGGCCGGGCGCTGGGGCTCGCGGAGGACCGCGCGTACCCCGATGTCGACGCCCTGTTCGCGGGCGAAGCCGATCGCGCGGACGGCATCGACGTGCTGGCAATCATGACGCCGAACCACCGGCACCACCCGGTCGCCGCCCGGGCGCTGGAGGCCGGCTGGGACGTGATCTGCGACAAGCCGCTGACCACCACCCTCGACGATGCGGAGGATCTGGTCGCCCGGGTGCGGACGTCCGGACAGGTCTTCTGCACGACCTACAACTACACCGGCTATCCGATGGTCCGCCAGGCGCGGGAGATGGTGCGCGACGGCGCGATCGGCGATGTCCGGATGGTGCAGGTCTGCTACATCCAGCCGCATTTCGCCGCCCCCACCGAGGCGGAGCGCCCCGGCGGCACGGCGTGGCGGCTGGATCCGGCGCAGGTGGGCGAGAGCATGGTCCTGGGAGACATCGGCAGCCACGCCCATCACCTCGCCTGCTTCGTCGCCGGACGCCAGGTGGAGCGGGTGGCCGCCGATGTCGGCGCGGTCGTCCCCGGCCGGCAGGTCGACGACTGCGCGATGGCGCTGCTGCGCTTCGAGGGCGGCGCGCGCGGCGTCTTCTGGGTCACCAACGCGGCCGCCGGGGCAGAGCACGGCCTCTACTTCCGCATCTTCGGCGAGCATGGCGGGCTGGAATGGGCGCAGGAGAACCCGAACTACTTGCGCCACATGCCGCTCGACGCGCCGGTGCGCCTGCTGGCCCGCGACGGGCCGGGCCTGGGCCCGGCGGCAGCCCGGGCGACACGGGTCGAGTTCGGCCATCCCGAGGGCTACCAGGAGGCGTTCGCCGTGCTTTACGCCGATGTGGCCGACGCCGTCGTCGCCCGCCGGACGGGCACGCTGGCGGATCCGCTGGCGCTCGACTTCCCCACCGTGGAGGACGGTGCCCGCGGCATCGCCTTCATCGCCGCAGCCAAGCAGTCCGCGCGCAACGATGGCGCCTGGACCGCGGTACGCCACCGGTTCTGAACCGAAAGGGGCGCGGACGGGCACCGGTCGCGATCCTCCGGGCCGCGCCCTGCCCCAAACGTGCGTTCCGAAAACATATTCCATATTCCCTGCATATAGAACGTACGTTGCGTTTTTTGCTTTGACGGAAGACTGGAGGACGGTAGGCTTTTCACCGTGATGGCAGGTGTCGCAACCTGTCGCAGCGCGACAGCGGACCGCCCGCCCCCGGACATGGGGCGGCGCCAGATCGGACAAACCGACGGGTCCCGCTGCGCGGATGGGGAGGACGGGAATGCCGCTGCTAGAGCTGCGCGATATCTCGAAGAACTTCGGCGCGATCCAGGCGCTCCGGAATGTCAGCTTCCTGGTGGAGCCGGGCCAGGCGCTCGGCCTGATGGGCGACAACGGCGCCGGCAAGTCGACGCTGGTCAAGATCATGGCCGGGAACTTTCCAGCCTCCGCCGGTCACATCCTGATGGATGGCGAGGAAGTCCGTTTCCACAAGCCGATCGAGGCGCGCCACCACGGCATCGAGGTCGTCTACCAGGACCTCGCGCTTTGCGACAACCTGACCGCCGCCGCCAACATATTCCTGGGCCGGGAGGCCAAGCGCCGGATCGGACCGATCAAGGTGCTGGACTACGCCTCGATGTACGCCCGTGCCGGGGAGCTCTTCCAGGAATTGAAGTCGGAGACGCGGCCGCGCGACCTGGTCAAGTCGATGTCCGGCGGCCAGCGACAGGCCGTGGCGATCGCGCGCACCCGGCTGACCGACGCGAAGATCGTGCTGATGGACGAGCCGACGGCGGCGATCTCCGTGCGCCAGGTGGCGGAAGTGCTGGACCTGATCCGGCGGCTGAAGGACCGGGGCATGGCGATCATCCTGATCAGCCACCGCATGCCCGACGTGTTCGCGGTCTGCGACCGCGTGCTGGTCATGAGGCGCGGGGAGAAGGTGTGCGACAAGCGGATCGAGGAAAGCTCCCCGGAGGAGGTCACCGGCCTCATCACCGGCGCGATCGCCGCGGCGTGACCGCGGGCGACGGCTGACAGCGGTTTGACAGGACAGGCGGACGACCCCCAGCGATGACCAGCAACGTCGACGATTTCTCCAAGGTCACCCGGCAGCAGACCCAGTCCGGCCTGCAGGCCGCGCTCAACACCCAGCCATTCTGGGTGCTGATCGCGATCTTCATCATAGGCGCGGTGATGTCGGTCGTGTCCGACGCCTTCATGACCGAAGGCAACCTGTTCAACATGACGCGCAACTTCGCCTTCATGGGGATCATCGCCCTGGGCATGACCGCGGTCATCATCACGGCGGGCATCGACCTTTCGGTCGGCTCGCTGATGGGCTTGTCGGGCATCGTCGCGGGTCTGGTGCTGGAAGCCGGCGGCTCGATCTGGCTGGGCCTGGCGGCCTGCCTGTTGACCGCGATGGCGGCCGGCTTCGTCAACGGGGTGCTGATCGCCTACCTCAAGCTGTCGCCATTCGTGGTGACGCTGGGCATGCTGTCGATCGCCCGGTCTTTGGCGTTGGTCGTCTCGAACAACAAGATGGTGTACCAGTTCGGCCCGGACGAGGAGCTGTTCCTGGCGCTGGGCGGCGGGACGACCTTCGGCATCGCCAACCCGGTCTGGGTGCTGCTGGTGATGACGGCGATCTTCTCCTTCGTGTTTCGCTTCACCAGCTGGGGCCGCCACGTCTACGCGATCGGCGGCAACGAGCAGGCGGCCCGACTGACCGGCGTGCCGGTGGAGCGGATCAAGGTCTCGGTCTACGTGGTCAGCGGCCTGACCGCGGGCATCGCCGCCTTCCTCATGGTCGGCTGGCTGGGCGCGGTGACCAATGCCTTGGGCATCACCTACGAGCTGCGGGTGATCGCCGCGGCCGTGATCGGCGGCGCGAACCTGATGGGCGGCGCCGGCTACGCGATCGGCGCGCCGATCGGCGCCGCCCTGGTCGAAGTGATCCGAAACAGTCTGCTGCTCGCCGGCGTCGACCCCTACTGGCAGGGGACCTTCGTCGGCGTGTTCATCATCCTCGCGGTTCTTCTCGAGAAGATCCGCGGCGGGAGGGGGAGCTGAGCGACCGCAAACGGACGTCCGGCTTCGACAAACGACAACGATCGACCCACGGGAGGAAACCCACCATGAAAAAAGCGTTGCTGGCGACCAGCGCCTTCGCGTTCCTCGCCTTCTCGGGCGCGGCGAGTGCGCAGGACTATACCTTCGCCCTGGTGCCGAAGGCGATGAACAACCCGTTCTTCGACCTGGCGCGCGACGGCTGCATGCAGGCTCAGGAGGAACTCGACGGCGTCGAGTGCCTCTATATCGGCCCCGGCGAGCACACCGAGCAGGAGCAGATCCAGATCGTCCAGGATCTGATCAGCCGCGGCGTCGACGGCATCGCCGTCGCCCCGTCGAACGCGCCGGCGATGGCCCGAGCGTTGCAGGGCGCCGCGGATGCCGGCATCCCCGTGATCACGTGGGATTCCGACCTGCTCGCCGAGGACGCTGACCTGCGCGCGTCCTATGTCGGCACCAAGAACTACGACATCGGCGTCAACCTGGCCGAGCTCCTGATGGAGTACAAGCCGGACGGCGGCAGCATCTGCATCCAGTCGGGCGGCGCAGCGGCGGCCAACCACAACGAGCGCATGCAGGGCATCCGCGACACCCTGTCGGGCGAGGAGAGCGCCGAGCCGCCGGGCAACCGCCTGGAAGGCGCCAACGGCTGGACCGAGGTCGATGGCTGCCCGCTCTACACCAACGACGACTTCCCGCTGGCGGTCCAGCAGATGGCCGACATCATGGCGAGGTTCCCGGACCTGGACGCGTTCGTCCCGACCGGCGGCTTCCCGCAATTCGTCGACAACGCCTACCGGCAGGTCGCCGAGGCCAACAAGGATCGCATCTCGCCCGACGGCACCGTGGTCGTGGTCGCCGACACTCTGCCCATGCAGATGGAGCAGCTGCAGGACGGCCTCAGCCTCGGCCAGGTCGGCCAGCGGCCCTACGAGATGGGCTATCGCGCGATGTACGTGCTGAAGGACCTCGCCGAGGGCAAGGAGGTCGAGAGCCCGATCTACACCGGCCTGGACGTCTGCACGGCCGACAATGCGGACACGTGCCTGGAGCAGTAGCACCGGCCAGGATGCGATAAGACGGCCCGTTCACAGAAGGCCGAAACTGGGGGCGGCGCCGGTGCGGTGCTCCGGCGTCCATGAGGACGCCGAACGCCGGACCGGGGCCGCCCCGTCTTCCGCCCGCCCCCCTTTCCGCCCGCCGCCGACCCGGCCGGGCCCTGCCGACGGAGGCTTTTCAGCCATGTTCATCAGGGTGCTGCACCTGGAGATGAAGACCGATCGCTGGGACGAGGCACTGGCGCGGTTCCGGGAGCAGGTATTCCCCGAACTGGAGCGCCAGGAGGGCTTCATGCGGGCGATCCTGGGCGGGGAGAAGGAAACCGGCCGCGCCGCGCTGATCACCATGTGGCAGACGGCCGGCCACGCGAAGACCTATGAGGACAGCGGTACGGCGGCCCGGTACATCCACCGCTTCGACGAGATGTACGCCAAGGAGCCCCAGATCGAGGGCTATCCGGTCCTGTTCGACCGCGAGTTCTGAGCGGTCGCGCCCACGGCGCAGGTCGGTTTGGAGCGCAGCGGAAACCCGACCGCTCCTTGGACCCGCGGGCCGTGTGGCCGGGCTCTCCGTCGGGCTTCGCTTTCGCTCAACCCGATCTACGTTCAGGTCATGACCTCGTCGTTCACCCTCCCCGTCCCCCTGATCGACGTCACCGTCGATGCCCTGGTGGACGCGCCCGAGACGCCGGCCGCCGTCCTCGTTTTCGCCCATGGCGCCGGGGCGGACATGCGGCACGCCTTCATGTCTGGCTTCGCGGAGCGGCTGGCGGCGCGGGGAATTGCCGTGCTGCGGTTCCAGTTCCCCTATGCCCAGGCGGGCCGCAAGGCGCCGGACCGGGCGCCGAAGCTGGTGGCGACCCTGCGGGCCGCCGTGGCGGCAGGGGCGGCGCGCTTTCCCGACCGGCCGCTGGTCGCCGGCGGCAAATCGATGGGCGGGCGGATGGCCGCGATCGCCGCCGGGGAACCGGGCGGCCTGCCCGGCACGCGCGGGATGGTCTTCGCCGGTTTTCCCCTGCACGCGGCCGGCAAGCCGTCGACCGACCGAGCCAAGGTGCTGGAGAGCTGCCCGCTGCCCATGCTGTTCCTTCAGGGCGACCGCGACCGGCTGGCCGATCCCGCGCTGCTGGGCCCGGTGATCGATCGGCTGGGCGACCGGGCGACCCGGATGGAGATTTCAGAAGCGGATCACGGCTTCCACGTGCCGAAGCGGACCGGCCTGACCGACGCCGACGTGCTGGACCGCCTGGCGGACGCCACGGCGGCGTGGATCCGCGACCGGTCGTAGGCCGCGCTGCCGCATCGCCGCCGCTTTGCCGTGCTTGGCTGCGGCCATGCTGGCCCGCGGTCTCCTGGCGCTGTTGCTTCTTGCGGCCCTGCCCGCGCCGGCGCAGGAGGTTGCGCGGGAGGGCGGGTGGCGCAGTGCGCGTTTCGGTATGACGGCGGAGGAGGTGATCGCCGCCCTGCCCGGCGCCCGCGCCCTGCCCGGCCGGTTCGACTATGGCCCGATGCACGCCGACAGGGCGGTGTTCGGACTCCAGATCGCTGGCATCGGATTCACGGCCTATCTGCAGATGGACGACGGCACCGGCCTCCTGCGCCAGGTCCTGTTGCAGGCGGTCCGGACGGCGGAGGGCCCGGCGGATTTCGAGGCGGTGCTCGAATCGCTGGCGGCGGCGAACGGCCCGCCCCACGCCGTCTGCCTGATCCCCGGCGGCCCGGGGATGCGGTCGCGCGGGATGGAGGTCGTCTGGCACCTGCCGGACCGCACCACCCATGCCGTCTTCCTCGACTTCCGCACCACCGGCGTGCTGGAGCGCGATCCCAACCGGGACTACGAGCCGCTGGAGCCCCTGGGCGAGGCGCGCATGGTCATCCGCCGGCAGTTGCCCCGGCGCCTGCTGATCCGGCACCACGCGGCCGGCGACGCGGCGCTCGACGCCACGCCCGGCTGCAGCGCGCCCGAATTGTCCCGGCGTGCACCGGCTGGCGAATGACGCTAGGCTCCGCCGCGTCATGGCCGAGCATCGTCCCGATTCCGCCCTCTCTCCCGCCCCTGCCGCGCCGATGCCGGAAACCGGCGCGACCGACGCATCCAGCGAGGGCACCCGCCCCGGCGCGACCATCATGCCGGAGGCGCCGGCGATCGGCTTCGTCGCCGCCGAGACCGAGGACGCCCGCGATGCCTGCCGCCGGCTGGAGCAGCAGTATGGCGGTGTCCCGCCGGAGCAGGCGGACGTCGTCGTGGCCCTCGGCGGCGACGGGCTGATGCTGGAGACCCTGCACCGGACCATGGACCGGGGCACGCCGATCTACGGCATGAACTGCGGCTCGATCGGTTTCCTGCTGAACCGATACCGCGAGGACGGCCTGATCGAGCGGCTGCGGCGCAGCGAATGCGTCGTGCTCCATCCCTTGCGGATGCGCGCCGACGCGGTCGACGGCCGCCATGTCGAGGCCCTGGCGATCAATGAGGTCTCGCTGCTGCGCGAGACCCGGCAGACGGCCAAGCTGCGCATCCTGGTCGACGGCATCGAGCGGCTGGAGATGCTGGTCTGCGACGGCGCCCTGGTGGCGACGCCGGCTGGGTCGACGGCCTACAACCTGTCCGCCCACGGACCCATTATCCCGCTGGGCGCCGGCGTCATGGCACTGACCCCGATCAGCGCGTTCCGCCCCCGGCGCTGGCGCGGCGCGCTGCTGCCGCACCGGGCCAAGGTGACCTTCGAGGTGCTGGAGGCGGCAAAGCGCCCGGTTTCCGCCGTCGCCGACTATACCGAGGTGCGCGACGTGAAGCGGGTCGAGGTGCGCGAGGACCGCTCGGTGGAGCTGCGCCTGCTGTTCGACCCCGAGCACAATCTGGAGGAACGGATCCTCAAGGAGCAGTTCGAGCCGTGACAGACATCGGTCCGACGCCCCTCTGTCAACGGGACCGCGTGAACGCCGCCGAGCGCTCGATCACCGTCGCCAGATGCCCGCGCAGGTCGGCGAAATGCGGCACCGGCTCGAGGGTGCGTTCGTCCATGTAGAGCCTGCGGTTGATCTCGAGCTGCAATGCATGGCGGCCGTCCGCCGGCCGGCCGTGGCGGCGCACCAGTTCCACGCCCTTGTAGGGGTCGTTGACCGCGACCCGATACCCGAAGCCGCGCAGCGTCTCCGCCACCAGGTCGCGGAACGCCGGATCGCAGGTCGTGCCGTCGCGGTCGCCCAGCACGAAGTCCGCGCGGGCGTTGCCGGGGTCGCTGGCCATCGCGTTGGCGATCGCGGGCATGGAATGGCAGTCGAGATACCACACCGACCCGAACCTGAGGCGGGTGTCGTCCAGCACCTTCTCCAGGCGCTGGTGATAGGGATGCCAGTACCGCTCGATCCGATCGGCCACCTCCGCGACGCCGAGGCGGCGATTGTAGATCGGCTCGCCCGGCTTCGACAGCCGTCGGATCAGCCCCATGCCCAGCCGCGTCTTCTCCGACGGCTCGACCGGCCCGGGCCAGGCGCCCTCGATCAGCGCGGCGTCGAGGTCCTCCGGGCTGCGATTGACGTCGATGAAGCTGCGCGGGAACAGCGCCCGGACCAGCGTCGCCCCCAGGCGCGGGGCCGAGCCGACCAGCAGGTCGACATGGGTGTCCTCGGCCTCCCGCAGCCGCGGGAAGTCGCAGACGAAGTCGAATTCCGGCGGATAGGCGATGCCGCTGTGCGGGCTGTCCAGCACCAGCGGCGCGGCGTCGCCCGACGGAGCGAAGACCTCGACCACCCCCGGCACGGATTCGGTCGGCGGCGGCAGCTCGGCAGCGGCGGGAGCGAGCAGCGGATGGTCCGGACCGGGCCGAATGTCGTGAACGGGCCGGGGCGTGTCGGTCTCTGTTGTCACGGGACTGGGGGCCTTCGGCGACGGATTTCGATGGGTGGAGCGTAGATAGGACTGGATGCGACCAACGGGGCCATGCCCATCCCCGTTGCCGCAATGCGCAATGTTCCCTATGGACGCCGTCCCTTCGCCGGGGTCAGGCCGCCAGGTCGTTGAGGTGACAGGCCGACAGCCGGCCGGGAGCGATCTCCTTCAGGGCCGGCACCTCGACCCGGCACCGCTCGTGCGCGTGCGGGCAGCGCGGGTGGAAATGGCAGCCGGGCGGCGGGTCGAGCGGCGACGGGATCTCGCCCTTGATCGGCGTATAGATCCGCCGCGTCGTGTCCAGCCGCGGCACCTCCGCCAGCAGCGCTTGCGTATAGGGGTGGTTCGGCGCGGCAAACAGCTCGGCGGTCGGCGCGGCTTCGACGATCCGGCCGAGATACATGATCAGAACCCGGTCGGACAGGTGCTCGACCACGCCCAGATCGTGGCTGATGAAGAGATACGTCAGGTCAAGTTCGTCGCGCAGGCGCATGAAAAGATTCAGCACCTGCGCCTGGATCGAGACATCGAGCGCGGCCACCGCCTCGTCGCAGACCAGGAAGTCGGGCTCCACCGCCAATGCCCGCGCGATGCCGATGCGCTGGCGCTGGCCACCGGAGAACTGGTGCGGGTAGCGCCGGGCATAGGCGGGGTCCAGGCCGACCCGCTGCATGGCAGCCGCGACCCGGTCCCGCGATTCGCCGCGCGGCACCAGCCCGTGCACCCGCGGCGCCTCGCCGATGATCTCCCCGACCCGCAGCCGCGGGTTCAGCGAACTCAACGGGTCCTGGAAGATCATCTGGATCTTGAGCTGGGCGTCCTTGGCCTCCTCGCCCTTCATCGCAGCCACGTCCCGGCCGCGGAACAGCACCCGGCCCTCGGTCGGCTGGTGGATGCCGGCGACCATGCGGCCGAGCGTGGACTTGCCGCAGCCGCTCTCCCCGACCAGCCCGACAACTTCGCCCGGCATCACCGCCATGTCGACATGGTCGACGGCGTGGACGATCTGCTCGCGCTGCTTTGCGCCGAGCGCGTTGGCCAGCCTGGCGGCGATGTCGAGCCGCTTGACGAAGCGCTTGGCGACGCCGTCGAGCGCGACGATCGGCGTCTCCCCCTCCCGCCCCGGCACGGCGGCACGGCCCGCGTCCTCCGGAACCTCGGGCGTGCCGGGGATCTTGCCGGGAGGCGGTTCGTTGGTGGGCGCATCGACGGTCATGACGCCGCCTCTGCGTCTTCAAGATGGGGGAAATGGCAGCGGACCGGCCGGCCGGGCAGCGGCTCGGTCACCTCCGGCGCGACTTCGCGGCAATAGTCCTGCGCCCGCGGACAGCGCGGCGCGAACGGGCAGCCGGGCGGCAGGTCCATCGGCGAGGGGGCCATCCCGGGGATCTGCTGGAGCGGCCGCCCGCGCGGATTGCGCGAGGGAACCGAGCCGATCAGCCCGCGGGTATAGGGATGGAGCGGCCGGTCCACGACCTCCGACGCCGTGCCCTGCTCCACGATCCGGCCGGCGTACATCACCGCGATCCGGTCGGCGAGGCCGGCAACCACCGCGAGGTCGTGGGTGATCCAGATCAGCGCCGTCCCCTCCTCGGCCACCAGCTTCTGGACCTCATAGAGGATCTGCGCCTGGATCGTCACATCCAGCGCCGTCGTCGGCTCGTCCGCGACGATCAGGTCGGGCTTGTTGAGGAGGCCGATGGCGATCGCCACCCGCTGGCGCATGCCGCCGGAGAACTGGTGCGGATAGGCGGTGAGCCGCTCCCTCGCCGCCGGGATGCCGACCCGCGACAGGGCGTCGACGCAGCGGCGCCGGACGGTGGAATCGTCGATCGGCTCGTGCGCCCGAATCGCTTCGACCATCTGGGCGTCGATCCGCAGGACCGGGTTCAGGGTCATCATCGGGTCCTGGAAGATCATCGCGATCTCCTTGCCCCGGATGCGCCGCCACGCCGACTCGTCCTGCCCGGCGAGGTCTCGGCCCCGGAAGCGGATCGCTCCATCCTCGATTCGGCCGGGCGGGTCGATCAGGCCCATCAACGAGAACCCGGTCACCGACTTGCCGGAGCCGGATTCGCCGACCAGGCCCAGGATTTCGCCCCTGCGGACCGAGAAGGACACGTCGTCGACCGACTTCACCACGCCGGCGCGCGTATGGAACCAGGTGCGCAGCCCCTCGACCTCGAGCAGCGGGGGATCGGTTTCGGCCATGACCAATCGGCCTCCTACCGCTTCAGCCGGGGGTTGAGCACGTCACGCAACTGGTCGCCGACGAGGTTGATCGCGACGATCGTCACCAGGAGTGCGACACCGGGGAAGAAGCTGATCCAGTACCGCCCCGACAGCAGAAAGTCGAAGCCGTTGGAGATCAGGAGGCCGAGCGACGGCTCGGTCACCGGCAGGCCGATGCCGAGGAAGCTCAACGTCGCCTCCAGCGCGATGGCGTTGGCGACCTGCACGGTGCCGACCACGATCACCGGCGGCAGGCAGTTGGGCAGCAGGTGGCGGAAGATGATCCGCGGCGTGGACAGCGCCAGGCAGCGCGCGGCCTCGATGTACTCCCGCCCCGCCTCGACCAGAGCCGCCGACCGGGCGGTGCGGGCATAGTAGGCCCACTGCACCACGATCAGCGCCAGGATCACCTTGTCGACGCCACGGCCCAGCGCGGCCAGCAGCATCAGTGCCACCAGGATCGCGGGGAAGCTCAACTGCAGGTCGACGACCCGCATGATCGCGTTGTCGACCCGGCCGCCGAAATAGGCGGCGGTCAGCCCCATCGACATGCCGATGATGAGGGCGAAGATCCCCGACAGCACGCCGACCGAGAGACTGGTCCTGAGCCCGTACATGATCGCGGACAGCATGTCTCGGCCCTGGCCGTCGGTGCCCAGCCAGAAGGTCTGCAGCACCTCGCGCTCGGTGCCGGTCACGTCGATCTCGAGCTCGACCGGCTCCGTTTCGCCCTCCGGCAGGATCACGCCGAAGCTCGGCAACGCGTCGGCCGGCACCTCCCAGAAGCTGCGGAAATTGTGCTTCTGACCGACCGTCAGCTCGGCCCTGCGGGGCAGCCCGTCGATCCGGATCCGCTCCAGCGCGGCGAAGGCATCCTCCGGCACCGGCTGCAGGGTGATCTGCCAGACGCCGCCGGGATCCTGCTCCACGACCGCCGACACCGCCTCGACCACCGGCACGCCGCTGTCCTCGGCGACCACCGCAACGGTGCCCGCGGTCGGGTCGAGCGTGACGGCGAACTCCTGCGTCGGTTCCGGCGACAGTCGCGCCGCACCCGGGGGCAGGCGGGCGTTGTTGACGTCGATCTCTGTCAGGTCGTAGGGATTCTGCGGTGCCAGCAGCGGCGCGAAGACGGCGACGAAGACGATCATCAGCAGCACCGCCAGGCCGGCGACGGCCAGCCGGCTCTCGGCGAATTCCGACCAGATCCGCTTCCACGGGGTCTCGACCTCCGGAATCGCCCGGGCCTCGGGCGCCGGCGCGCCGGGCGCGGGGCGGGTCTCGACGATGTCGGTCATCGCGCCCGCTCCCCGTCAGCCTTCCAGATCCGCAAGGCGGACCCGCGGATCGAGGATCGAATAGAGGACATCGACGATCAGGTTGATCGTGATGAACATCAGCACGATCACGATCAGGTAGGCGACGATGACCGGCCGGTCGAGCAGGAAGATCGAGTCGATGATCAGCTTGCCGATGCCGGGCCAGGCGAAGATCGTCTCGGTCACGACCGCGAAGGCAATGACGGTGCCCAGCTCCAGCCCCAGGATCGTTACCAACGGGATCAGTATGTTGCGCAGCACGTGGACGAAGATGACTCTGCGCCGGCTCAGCCCCTTGGCGCGGGCGAAGCGGACATAGTCCAGGGGCAGCGTCTCGCGGACCCCGGCGCGGGTCAGGCGGATCACCAGCGACGTCTTGAACAGCGCGAGGTTGGTCGCCGGCAGGATCAGATGCGACCAGCCGTCGACCGAGAACAGGGTCGATTCCATGCCGAGGAAGGTGCCGGGATCGCCCCGCCCGCCGGCAGGCAGCCAGCCGAGGAAGACCGCGAAGATCATGATCAGCATCAGCCCCTGCCAGAAGTTCGGCAGGGAGAACCCCAGGATCGAGCCCGCCATGATCGACCGGCCGGCGATCGACTCCGGCTCCAGCCCGGCCCAGAGGCCGAGGGGGATGCCGATGCAGATCGCGATCAGCATGGCGGCCACCGCCAGTTCCAGCGTCGCCGGCAGGCGCTGGAGCACGAGCTGCAGCGCCGGTTCGTTGAACACGAAGCTCTTGCCCAGGTCGCCCTGGAGCATGTTGCCGATGTAGACGGCGTACTGCTCCCACAGCGGACGGTCGAGGCCGAGCGAGGCGATGGCGCGCGCCCGCTCTTCCTGCGTCGCGTCGGGCGCGATCAGGATGTCGATCGGATTGCCGATCGCATAGACGCCGACAAAGACGATGACGGTCATCGCCGCGAGCACCAGCAGGCTCTGCATCAGCCGGCGGATGATGAAGACGGTCAAGGGCGCACCCCGCTTCGCCCCGTCGGCGGCGGCCGGCCCCGAAAGGGACCGCGGCCGCGCGACGGGAAAGGCAGAGGGAACGGTGCCGGTCGCCGGCACCGTCCCCGATGGCCGCCGTTCAGGCCGAGGCCAGAACGGCCGCGGTCATTCGCCGACGCTGACGCCGAAGGCCAGCGTGTACTCGTCGGTGCGCGGTTGGTACTGCAGGCCGGCGCGGGTACCCCAGGTATTGACCTGGAAGTGGGTCGGGATGATCGCGACCTGCTCCATCGCCAACTCGGTCGCCTCGATCAGCAGCTGCTCGCGCCGCTCGTCGTTCACCGTCCGCAGCGCCTCGTCGAGCCGGGCGTCGACCTCCTCGTTCGAGAAGCGGCCACGGTTGGACGCGCCCCAGCCCTTGTCCGGGTCATAGGTGCCGATCAGCGACTTCAGCGGCGACGACGCCTCGCCGGTGCCCGATCCCCAGCCGACCAGCATCAGCGAGAATTCGAGGTTCGACGCACGGCCGAAATAGACCGAGCGCGGCATGGTGTCGACGGTGGTGTCGATGCCGATGCGGCTGAGCATCTGGGCGATCGCCTGGACGATCTCGGCGTCGTTGATGTACCGGTCGTTCGGCCCGTGGATGGTCAGCGCGAAGCCGTCCGGATAGCCGGCCTCGGCCAATAGCGCCTGCGCCTGCTCCGGGTCGTATTCCGGCACCTCGATGTCCGGGCTGACGCCGAAGAAGCCTTCCGGCAGCAGCTGGCCGGCCGGAATCGCGACCCCTTCCATCACCTCGTCCACGATCGCCTCGCGGTCGATCGCCATCGAGATGGCGCGCCTGGCGCGGACGTCGGTGAACGGGTTCTCGATCTCGCTGCCGTCCTTCGCGGTGACCATCGGGGTCACCTCGCGGTCGCTGTCGATGTGAAGATAGATCACCCGGTTCGACACGCCCTGCGACAGGTCGACGTCCGGGTTCTCCTCCAGCTGCGAAATGTCGGAGGTGGGCACGCCCTCGACCACGTCCACGTCACCGGCCAGCAGCGCCGCGACGCGGGCCGGACCGCTGGTGATTGGCCGGAAGGTCACCTGGTCCCACTCGGGCACTTCGCCCCAATAGTCCTCATTGACCTCCATCACGATCCGGTCGCCAGGCACGTATTCGACGAACTTGAACGGGCCGGTGCCGACCGTCGCCTCGCCGGAGTTGTAGTCGGCGGTGGTCGCACCCTCGCCGGCTTCACGGCTGATGACGGCGATCGTCGACAGGTCGTTCGGCATCAGCGGATAGGGTTCCGCCGTATGGATCCGGACCGTGTGGTCGTCGACGATCTCCACCTCGGTGATCTGCGCCGTGTAGGTCGCGAAGCTGGACGGGCTGTCGGGCACGTTCGGCGCGCGCTCGATCGTGAAGGCGACATCGTCGGCCGTGAACGGAGAGCCGTCATGGAAGGTCACGCCTTCGCGCAGCTTGAACTCCCAGACCGTATCCTCGATCGGCTCCCAACTGGTCGCGAGGCCGGGGTTCAATTCCTGGTTGGGGCCCTGATTGATCAGCCGGTCGAAGATGTGATACGAGATCTGGTTGTTCGGCCCCAGGTTGTGGTAGTGCGGATCCATCGCCGTCGGCTCCGAGGCCAGGGCGATGGTCAGATCCTCGGCCGACGCGGCCTGGCCGGCGAACAGCGCCGTTGCGGCGACGCCCAGCATGGCCGCCTTCTTGCCCATGTACATCCCGTGTTCCCCCTGTTCGTTGGGTACGCGCTTCGTTGGATCGCGGGTCCTCGGACATTCCGTCCGAGCCCAAGCGTTTTCGATATTGCGCAACCGCTCTGCGATCGTTCTTTACCGCAATGCGATAACGCGTTATCGTTGCCTAACGAACGCTATGCGATACCGGATCGTACCGTCAACCATCATGCATGAATCCCCCGCCGACGCCGAAATCCTTCTCGCGGCCGCCGGGCCCGCCCCGGACGCCGGCCCGAGTTCCGTTCCCCCGGCGGAAGCGGCAGCGGAGGCGGAAGCGCAAGCCGGGCCTGACGGGGCGGCGGGCGGCGACCGGCTGTTCGTCAATGCCCTGGCCCGCGGGATGGCCCTGCTGGAGGCGTTCGACGACGGCTGGCAGGCGATGGGGCTCAGCGACCTGACCCGGGTCACCGGACTGCCGCTGGCCACGGTCCAGCGCCTGACCCACACCCTCGCCACGATCGGCTATCTGGAAAAGGACGGCGACAGCCGACGCTATCGGCTGACCCCGCGGGCGCTCGGGCTGACCTACCGGTTCCTGCGCTCGACACCGCTCTACGACGCGGCGATCCCGATCGTGGTCGCCTTCCGCGACGAGTGGCAGGAAACGGTCAACGTCTCCCTGCTGGACGGGCCGGACGCGGTCTTGCTGATGCGCATGCCTGGGGCCGCGCGGCTGCATCCGCCGTCGGTGATCGGCCGCCGGATGCCGGCACATGCCACCTCCACTGGCCTGGCGCAGTTGTCCTTCCTGCCGCCGGAGGAGGTCGACCGGCGGCTCGGCGCCGCCCCGCTGCGCGCCTTGACCGAGCGCACGGTGGTCGATCCGGATCGGATCCGCCAACGGCTCGAAACCATCCGTCAACGCGGCTATGCTGTGGTGGAGGAGGAGGCGGCCCAGGGCGAGATGGCCCTCGCCGCCCCGATCCTCGACCAGCGCGGCCACCCCCTGGCGGCGATCGGGGTCACGCTGGCGACCAGCCACTGGACCCGTGCCCGCGCCGAGCGCGACCTGGCGTCCGGACTGATGCGCGCGGCGGAGACGATCGCCCGGAACCTGGTAGGCTGGCGCGCCTGGTAGGCGCGGTCCGCCCTGCCTCGAAGTCATTCGCCGACACCCTTCCAGGGGTCGGCGGCAAGTCGAACCCGAAGGAGCGCCGACCCGTGGCCCTCGCCGAGACCCCATCCGAAACGCCGACCGCCTCGCCGGAGAGTGTCGATTGGCTGCAGCGGCTGATCGCCTTCCCGACGGTCAGCCGCGACTCCAACATCGCGCTGATCGAAGCCGTCCGCGACTACCTCTCCGACCGCGGCGTCGAAACCCGATTGACCTTCGACGACGACCGGCGCAAGGCCAATCTCTGGGCCACCCTGGGACCGGAGGCGGATGGCGGCATCGTCTTGTCCGGCCACACCGACGTGGTGCCGGTCGAGGACCAGGACTGGAGCCACGATCCGTTCGACATGGTGACCCGCGACGGCAAGGCCTTCGGCCGCGGCACCGCCGACATGAAGGGCTTCATCGCCGCGGTGCTCGCGGCGGTCCCGCGGCTGCAGGAGCGCGGTCTGGAAAAGCCGGTCCACCTCGCCTTCAGCTACGACGAGGAGGTCGGGTGCCTGGGCGTCCGCCGGCTGATCGACGACGTGCGCCGCAACCTCTCGGTCCGGCCGGCCGCCTGCATCGTCGGCGAGCCGACGCTGATGGTGCCGGTGATCGGCCACAAGGCGAAGCTGTCGGTGCGCTGCCACGTGCACGGACTGGAGTGCCATTCGGCCCTGGCGCCGCAGGGTGTCAATGCCGTCGAATACGCGGCGGAGCTGATTGTCCGGCTGCGCCGCATGGCCGAGGACAAGCGGCTCAACGGCCCGTTCGACGACGGTTTCGACCCGCCGCACACGACCGTCCATACCGGCGTGATGCACGGCGGCTCGGCGCTCAACATCGTGCCGAACCACGCCCGGTTCGAGTTCGAGTTCCGATCTCTCCCGCAGGAGAACCCGCGCGCGCTCTATGCCGAGATCGTGCGGTTCGCGGAACAGGAGCTGGTGCCGAAGATGAAGGCGGTCTCCGCCGCCGCGGGCATCGAGTTCGAGGAGATGGCGGGCTTCCCCGGCCTCGACACCCCGGAGGACCACGACGTGACGACCCTGGTCAAGGCGCTGAGCGGCGCGAACGCGACCGGCAAGGTCGCCTTCGGCACCGAAGCCGGGCTGTTCCAGGAGGCCGGCATCCCGACCATCGTCTGCGGCCCGGGATCGATCACGCAGGCGCACAAGCCGGACGAATGGCTGTCGCTGGAGGAACTGGGCCGCTGCGAGCGCCTGCTCGACCGCCTCGGCGACCGGGTGTGCGCGGCATGACCCAGGCCACCGCCGAGGACCGGCCCGAGCCCGGCCATCCGATCGAACTCACGCCGCCGGACATCGAGCCCTATCGTGCCGGCAACACCGGCGTGCCCTACTACACGCGGTTCGACAGCGGCGTGCCCGGGCAGCATGTGATGGTCAACGCGGTCACGCATGGCAACGAGCTGTGTGGCGCGATCGCGGTCGACTTCCTGTTCCGCCACGGCGTCCGCCCGCAGGTCGGATCGCTGACCCTCGGCTTCGCCAATGTCGAGGCCTACCACGCCTTCGACCCGGAAGACCCGACGGCGTCGCGGTTCCTGGATGAGGACCTCAACCGGGTCTGGGAGCCGTCGATCCTGGACGGATCCCGCCGCTCGCGCGAGCTGGCGCGGGCGCGCGAGATCCGGCCGCTGGTCGACACGGTGGACCAGCTGCTCGACATCCACTCGATGCAGCACAAGACCCCGCCCCTGATGCTGGCGGGGCCGGTCGCCAAGGGGCGCGAGTTGGCCGGCCTGGTCGGCACGCCGGCCGACATCGTGGTCGACTCCGGGCACAAGGCCGGCCGGCGGCTGCGCGACTATCCGCCCTTCGTCAAGCCCGGGGAACGCAACGCCCTGCTGGTCGAATGCGGCCAGCATTGGGAGGCGGCAGCCGCCGACGTGGCGATCGACGTGACGCTGCGATTCCTCCGGGTGTTCGAGATGATCCCGGCGGAGTTCGCCCAACCCCACCTCCTGCCCCTGCCGGAACGCCAGCGGGTGATCGAGGTGACCGAGGCGGTGACGATCCGGACCGACCGGTTCAGCTTCGCGCAGGACTTCGTCGGGATGGAAGTCCTGGCCGAAGAGGGCACCCTGATCGGCATGGACGGCGACCGGCCGGTGGTCACCCCCTACGCCGACTGCGTCCTGATCATGCCGTCGCGGCGGCTGAGCCCGGGGCTGACGGCCGTCCGCCTCGGCCGCATCGTCGGCTGAGGGTCGAGGGTGGCGGAGGACGCACCACCCGGCGGGCCGGTCCGCCGCTGGATCGGCCGGATTCGCGCGGTCGATTACCCTGCGCTGGCGATCGCGCTGGCGATCGGCACCGGCGGCGGCGCCCTGTTCGCCTGGGCGCAGATGCCGCTCGCCTGGATGATCGGCGCGATGCTGTTCACCACGGCGGCGAGCCTGGCCGGCGAGCGGCTGCCGGTCCCTCGCCTCGCGGTGCCCAAGGGCCTGCGGGCCTTCATGGTGATGGTGCTCGGCATCATGCTGGGCAGCCGGTTCGAGCCCGAGATCCTGGATCATCTGGATCGCTGGGCGATCAGTCTCGCCGTCCTGCCTTTCTACATCCTGCTCTGCATCGGCATCGGCCTGGTCTACCTGCGCCGGGTCGCGCGATATGACGCGGTCACCGCCTTCTTCACCGCGACCCCCGGCGGGTTCAACGAGATGGTGATGGTCGGCGGCTCGCTGGGCGGCGACGAGCGGCGGATCGCGCTCAGCCATTCGCTGCGGATCATGCTGGTGGTCTTCACCGTGCCGGTCTGGTTCCAGTTGCTGGGCGCCTATGCCGCCGGAGATCGGGCGCCTCTCGGTCCGCCGCTGGGCGCGCTGGCGCCGGTCGACCTGGTGCTGCTGGCCGCCTGCGCCATCGGTGCCCCGATCGCCAGGGTCCTGAAGATCCCGGCGTCGGCGCTGATCGGGCCGATGGTGCTGTCCGCCGCGATCCACCTGGCCGGCCTGACCGCCGGAAGCCCGCCCGGAATCCTGATCGCCGCGGCGCAGATCGTGGTCGGCGCCGCGATCGGATGCCGCTTCGTCGGCATCGGCCTGGCGGTGGTGGCCAAGGTGGCGCTGGTCGCGGCGGGGCTGACGGCGCTTCTGCTGGTGGCGGCGGTCGCCTTCTCCTGGGCCCTGCACTTCGCGACCGGCCTGCCGACGGCGGAACTGATCCTGGCCTACGCCCCCGGCGGCCTGGCGGAGATGAGCCTTGTCGCGCTGGCGCTGGGCGTCGACGCGGCCTTCGTCTCGACCCACCACGTCGTCCGGATCTTCCTGATCGTCACCTTTGCGCCGCTCGCCTTCGCCTTCGGCAGCCGCCTCGCGGGCCGGTCACGGCAGGTGCCGGAGGAGGACTGACGCCGGCGCCGGTCGGATGGTAGGATCGATGCAACCCAGCCGGCCGATTCCCCAGGAGACGTCACCCGCATGCCCTCGCCTGCCGTTCGCCGCCGCTCCGCGTCGCTGCTCGCTCCGGCGGGGCGCCGCATCGCTTCGGCGGCCGCCGTCGCCGGCCTATTGGCCGCCCCCGCCGTCGCGCAGGAGCCGGCGGCCGGCGCCAGCGCGGACGTGATGATCGTGCTCGACGCCTCGAACAGCATGTGGGGCCAGATCGACGGCATCGCGAAGATCGAGATCGCCCGAGAGGTGGTCGGCGACCTGGTGCGCGGCTGGGAGCCGGACCGCACCCTCGGCCTCGTCGCCTACGGCCATCGCCGCGAGGGCGACTGCACCGACATCGAGACCCTGATCCCGGTCGGCCCGGTCGACGCCGATGCCTTCACGGCGGTCGTCGACCGCCTGGTGCCGCGTGGCAAGACCCCGCTGACGGAGGCGGTGCGCCTGGCGGCCGAGGAGCTCTCCTATGCCGATCGGCCGGCGACGGTGATCCTGGTCAGCGACGGCATCGAGACCTGCAATGCCGACCCCTGCGCGCTCGGCACCGAGCTGGAGCGGCGCGGCATCGCCTTCACGGCCCATGTCGTCGGTTTCGACGTGGCCGCCCCGGAGGAGCAGGCGCAGCTCCAGTGCCTGGCCGAGAATACCGGCGGGATGTTTTTGGCCGCCGCCGACGCCGCCGAACTGACCGACGCGCTGGAGACCGTCGCCAAGCCGGAGGCGGCGCCGCAGCCCGACCCCGCCGCGCCGGCCCGCCTGACCCTGGAAGCGGTCGAGGGCAGCGAGTCGGGCCCCGTGATCGCCGACGGGGTCGCCTGGTCGCTCTTCGATCCCGAGACCGAACGCAGCCTGCCCGTCCCGGAAGGATCGGCGCGCCCGACCCTCGACGTGAAGCCCGGCACCTGGACGGTCCGCGCCGAGCGCGGCGGCGATGCGGCGGTCGCCACGATCGAGATCGCGCCCGGCGCAGAGCGGACCGTCCGCGTCGTCCTGCCGGAGGCCCGCCCCGCCGCCAGCCTGTCGGTCGAGCCCGAGAACCCCAGGATCAGCCAGGAGGTCGCGGTGACCTGGGACGGCCCCGGCGCCGACGGCGACTATGTGACCGTGGTCGAGCCGGAGGCCGACGAGGGCAGCTACCGAGACTATGCCTACACCCGGGAGGGCAACCCGCTGACGCTCGCCCTGCCCGACCGGGCAGGGACGTGGGAGATTCGCTATGTCGCCAGCGACGGCGGCGCGACGCTGGGAGCGCTCCAGGTGGACGTCGCCGACGTCCCGGTCGCGCTCGATGCGCCGGAGGACGCCGCGGCCGGCGACACGGTGGCGGTCGCCTGGGAAGGCCCGGACGGCGGTGGCGACTACGTCACTGTGGTGGAGCCGGATGCCGACGAAGGCGCCTACCGCGACTACGCCTATACGCGGGAGGGCAATCCCCTCGACATCCGGTTGCCGGAGGACGCGGGCGCGTTCGAGCTGCGCTACGTCTCCGGCCGGTCGGGCCGCACCCTGGCGGCGCGGCCGATCTCGGTTCGCGCGGTCGAGGCGCGCCTGGAGGCGCCGGCAGCGGCCCCTGCCGGGTCGCGCGTCGAGGTCGCCTGGAAGGGGCCGGACAACGACGGCGACTACGTGACCGTGGTCGAGGCCGGCGCGCCGGAGGGCACCTATCGCGACTACGCCTATACGCGCGAAGGCAATCCGGTGGAGATCACCCTGCCGGACGACGCCGGGCCCCATGAGCTGCGCTACGTCACCGGCGCGGAGGATCGCACGCTCGCCCGCGCATCGATCGCGGTCGAGGCCGTGGACGCGGCACTGGAGGCGCCGTCGACGGTCGGCGCCGGCGGCCTGGTCCGGGTCGACTGGACCGGCCCGGACAACGACGGCGACTACGTCACCGTCGTCGAGGCCGGCGCGCCGGAGGGCAGCTATCTGGACTACGCCTATACCCGCGAGGGCACGCCGGTCGAGATTCGGGTGCCCGACGCGCCCGGAGCCTATGAGGTGCGCTACCTCACCGGCGGCTCGGACCGCACGCTGGCGAGCGCCCCGCTGACCGTGGAGGCGGCGTCCGCGACCCTCGACGTACCGGCGGTGGTCAAGGCCGGCCAGCCCTTCCCGGTGGGCTGGACCGGGCCGGACAACGCCGGCGACTACATCACCATCGTCGAGGCCGGGGCCCCCGAGGGCAGCTATGCCGACTACGCCTATACCCGCGACGGCACCCCGGTCGAAATTGCCGCGCCGGAGGCGCCGGGCGCCTACGAGGTGCGCTATGTCAGCGGCGGCGGCGATTCGACGGTGGAGAGCGTGGCAGTGGAGGTTCGCTGACTTCGGCGCATCGATTCTGGCCAAGCCGGCATCGCTGTGCCATATAGGCGGCATGCCTCGACGATTCCCGTGAGGGAGGCGGAACGACCGACCATGACCGAGCTTGAACAGCGCTGCGTCGATGCCGGGCTCAAGATGACGGGCCAGCGTCGCATCATCCTTCAGGTGCTGGAGACATCCACCGACCACCCGTCGGTGGAGACGGTGTTTCAGCGTGCCCGCGACATCGACCCGTCGATCAGCATCGCCACGGTCTATCGCACGCTGCAACTGCTCAACGACAAGGACCTGGTCCAGCGCCACGCCTTCAGCGAGGAAGGCCATGCCCGCTTCGAGGCCAATCTCGAACACCACCACCATCTCATCGACCTGGACACCGGCGACGTGATCGAGTTCCAGCACGAGGAACTGGAGCTGTTGAAGCGGCGGATCGCGGACGAACTGGGGTACGAACTGATCGATCACCGGTTGGAACTCTATGGCCACAAAAAGAAGACCCGATAGCTTCGCCGCCATCGACGGCGAGGATTGCGGTCCGGATGTGGGCGAGTCGTCGCTCTGCGTCTGCCGGAATGCCGTGCGCCGGTGCTATGCCGGGATGACCGAGAGCGGTGCCCCGGCGAAGGTGGCGCTGGAGGCGGCGATCCGCGTCTATCGCCACCACCACCCGGAGGCCACGACCCACCTCTCCCGCGAAACGGTGGAAGTCTGGGTCTACAGCGGGACGAAGCACTGACTCCAGTCTGCGTAGGTCGGACCAGAGCGCAGCGGCGGTCCGACGGCCCGCGCCACGTCGGACCGGTGGTCCGACCGACCAATGCACCGAACCCGTAGGTCGGACCAGAGCGCAGCAGCGATCCGACGGCCCGCGCCGCGTCGGATCGGTGGTCCGACCTACGGTTCTTTCCTGCGATCCTCTCCCGGTCCGCCCCGCCGACCCTGCTCGCCCGAAGCACGATCGTGCGCTTGCCCTCGCCCCCGGGCCGCCATTAGATGACGGCAATGACAAGACGCCAAGGAGGGGCCGCCACATCATGAACCGCATCGATCTCGAGGGCCGCAAGGCCGTAGTCACCGGCGCCGCGCAGGGCATCGGGTTCGCTATTGCCGAGCGGCTGATCGCGTCCGGCGCCTCGGTCGCCTGTTGGGACCGGGACCGAACGCTTCTGGACCAGGCGGTCAACGATCTCGGCGGCGCCCCGCGGGCCGTGGCGGTCGAGGTCGACGTGACCGACTACGCCCAGGTCGAACAGGCGGTGCGGGAGACGATCGACGCCCTGGGGCAGATCGACATCATGGTCAACAACGCCGGCATCGCCGGGGCCAACGCGCCGGTCCACGAATACCCGCTGGACGAATGGAAGCGCGTGGTCGACATCGACCTCCACGGCGTCTTCCACTGCTGCCGCGCCGCGGTGCCGCACATGATCGAGCGCGGCTATGGCCGGATCGTCAACACCGCCTCGATCGCCGGCAAGGACGGCAACCCGAACGCCAGCGCCTATTCCGCCGCGAAGGCCGGGGTAATCGCCCTGACCAAGAGCCTTGGGAAGGAGTTGGCGGCGCACGACATCGCGGTCAACTGCATCACGCCGGCCGCCGCCCGCACCGCCATCTTCGACCAGATGAGCCAGCAGCACATCGACTACATGCTGTCGAAGATCCCCCGCGGCCGATTCGTGCTGGTCGACGAGATCGCCGGCATGGTCGCCTGGCTGGTCTCGGCGGAGAACAGCTTCACCACCGGCGCCGTCTTCGACCTCTCCGGCGGCCGGGCGACCTACTGAGCCGGATCGCGGATCTGGACGATACTCCGCTCTGAAAGTCAGCGCAGTCATGCCCGCGCTGGCGGACCTCTCCCGGGCAAGCGCGATCCTGGCGCATCGCGCACCGTCCATTGAGGTGCCCGCCTTCGCGGAGACGACCGTGGCCTACTGAATTTTCTGAACAAGAACGACGCCGCGTCCGGGGTTACGGCGTGATCACCACCGGCGTGCCGATCGGGGTCATCGCGACGATCTCCTCGATCTCCTCGTTGGAGACGGCGACGCAGCCCTCGGTCCAGTCCTTGTAGCTGGCCAGCGGCCCGAGATGGCGGTTTTCCGCCGCCAGGCCGTGGATCATGATGTCGCTGCCCGGATCGACCCCGGCCGCGGCCGCCCGCGCCCGGTCCTCGGCGTTCGGGTAGTCGAGACGCAGCGACAGATGGAACTGGCTATACCGGTTGAGGGCGATGATGGTGTAGCGGCCTTCCGGCGTACGGCCGTCGCCCCGGCGCTCCTTGTCGCCTTCGGGGGCGAAGCCCAGCGCGATGCGGTAGCTCCCGACCACCTCGCCGTCCCGCACGAGATCCATGGTCCGAGCGCCCTTGACGATCCGGATCTCGTCGATCGGCGCGGCCGAGGCCAGCAATTCGTGCGCCTGGGCCCGGCCCGGCGGTAGCGGCAGCGCCAGCACGGCCAGCGCAGTGCCGCCGGCAGCCAGCACCGAGCGGCGCGGCAGGCGGGCGCCATCATCGCCCCGCGGCGGCGGGCAGCCAGCCTCCCCTTCGCGCGGGAGTCCAGGATGGACGGCGGTCGGATCGCAGTCGTCGGCCATGGCGGGCGGCGGTCCTCTTCTCGCAGGCCGACTCGCGCCTCGTCCGGCCGCGCGGGAGTTTACTCCACCGCCCGTTAAAGAAAAGCCCCCAACCGACTGACGCCGGACCGATTATGCCCGATGGACGGCAATGCCTCAGATCACCGCCAGCGCCAGACCGGCCGACACCACCATCGGCACCACCAGCCCGAACACCAGGAGAAACAGGATGCGGCGCTGCTCTTCCTTGCTCAACATGGACAGGGCCTCCCCTCGTGCCACGTCTGCCGGCCAGTCTACGCCGAAAGCGGGCCGGCCGACTCGGCGCAAGAGGGATGTCGGTGCTGTCTTTGGACAGAGCAAGGGGTTGGCGGCGATGGGAGAAGGCATGGTGCGGACGGCGGGACTTGAACCCGCACTCCCTTGCGGGAAGCAGATTTTAAGTCTGCTGTGTCTACCGATTCCACCACGTCCGCGGGTGACGGATCGGGATCGATCCTAGGACGGCTGCGCGATAGAACCAAGCGCGATCGCGTCTCGCGCTATAGAATGGGACCATGCGCTCGGACCTGGAACGTGTTCTCTACCTGCTCGGCGTCCTGCTGCTGATCTTGCCCGCGGTGATCAGCCTGCGCTGGCGCCCGGGCAACAAGCTGCTCCACGCCGCGATCTGGCTCGGCATCGCCGGCGCCGCGGCGCTGACCTGGCGCCTCATGAATCCGTAAGCCCGACCAGAGCGCATCGGCGGTCCGACGGCCGGCGCCGCGTCGGACCGATGGTCCGACCTCTGATGTCGGTTTTCAAGAGCTGACGGCGCAGCTGTCCGTCCCG